>OFDN01000622.1_pt1 | contig 27446 bp, 16 predicted proteins | sample 1520971 | NCBI WGS metagenome assembly OFDN01 (sample SAMEA94257418, study PRJEB24077) | hot springs metagenome | biome: Aquatic biome; feature: Geographical feature; material: Water | place: India | collected 2012-06-12 | depth 5 m | reverse complement strand
GCGATCGTGGTGTCCGGCAGGCTGACGCCCTTGCGCGAGGACAGCCGCCCGCCGACGACGACACGCGTCACAGCCTGCGTCTCGCTCGCCTTCTCGACGACGAGACGCAGCTTGCCGTCGTCCAGGATCAGCGTGTGGCCGGGCTCGAGCGCGGTCAGGATCTCGGGATGGGGCAGATGCACGCGTTTGACCGTGCCCGGCGTCGGGTCGGAATCGAGCGTGAAACGGGCGCCGTTCTCCAGGGTCACGCCGCCATCGCCGCCGAAGGCGCCGACGCGCAGCTTCGGCCCCTGCAGATCGGCCAGGATGCCGACCGGGCGGCGGAACTGGCCTTCCAGCGCGCGCAGCATCGCGACCTTCTCGGGCAGCGTCTCGCGCTGGGTATGGCTCATATTGATGCGGAAGACGTCGACACCGGCCGCAAACAGCTTTGCGCACATCTCGGGCGTCGACGAGGCCGGACCCAGCGTGGCGATGATCTTGATGCGGCGCTCGCGCTTCATGGAAACATGTCCTCAGGGGCGGGCGGGGGCGCCGCCGGTGGTGTCGGTGAGTTGGATGGTCCAGCTCTTCTGTTCGCCGGTGTCGACCTCGAAGAAGCCGGCGCGCTCATAGCCGCGTGCCAAGCAGTCCTCGATGCCGCGAATCGTGAATTCCTTGTTGCGGGTGCACATCACCGACTTGCCGGTCCACTCGCCGCCGCGGTCGTAGTCGACCGCATGGACATAATAGAACCGCGCCGCCAGCGTGCCGCGCAGCAGGGTCTCGCAGGCCCGCGGCGCGATGTTCCACCAGCCTTCCGTCGTCCAGCCCTGGGCATCGCGATATCCGATCGCGACGCCGACGCGGCTGCCCGTGGTGTTGCACATGCGCAGATCCGCCAGCGCAGGCGAGTTGCCAGCCAGCAGAGCGGCCGCGAGGAGCAGCAGACGCAGGGTGGAGGTCGAGGTCCGGCTCATCTCAGGGTTCGATCAGGATGACGCGGCAGTCATTGACGTTGGTGAGGGTCGGTCCGGTCCGCAACAGATCGCCCAGCGGCTCGAAGAAGCCGGTGGAATCGTTCTCCGCGAGGGATCGGGCGGGATCAAGGCCGAGCGCAGCGGCGCGCGCGAGCGTCGTCGCGTCGATCACGGCACCGGCCGGATCGCTCGCCTCGCCGCCGCCGCCATCGGGCCGCTGGTGGAGGCGTGGAGCGACGAGGACGGCGATCTGCCCAGGGACGGGCGCGGCCTGGAAACGGCCCGCCTCGCCCTGCTCGGCAACGCCCCTGCCTCGATCCTGGAACGCGCGGTGGAGGCGGGCGGCCGTTGCCTGTTCGACCGCCGGCACGACGCCAAGGCGGCGCTGGAGCTTGTGGAGGCGGCGTTGGGCATGATCCGGGCGCAGGGTGCGGTGGCCGGCCCACGGCTCTTCCTGCTCGGCACGCAATGCGCCGAGCGGTTGGGCCAGGCGGACGCGCAGGACGATTTCCTTGAGCAGGGGATCGCCGCGGCGGACGGGGATCCGAAGCTCCACGCCTCAATCCTTTCCGAGGCGGCGTCACGCCGTCACCAGACCGGTGACCTCGACACGGCGCTCGACCTGCTGCGCACTGCGGAGTGCGCCTTCGCCGACTTGAAGGACGAGTACTCGCGCGCCGTGACCATGGGGCGGATCGCCGACATCCTCCAGGCCCGCGGAGAGACCGACGAGGCGCTGCGCATCTGGCGGGAGGAGCTGCTGCCGGTCTTCGAGCGGCTGGGCGACCTGCGCTCGCGCGCCGTGGCCATGGGGCGGATCGCCGACATCCTCCAGGCCCGCGGCGAGACCGACGAGGCGCTGCGCATCCGGCGCGAGGTGGAACTGCCGGTCTACGAGCAACTGGGCGACGTGCACTCGCGCGCCGTGACCATGGGCGAAATCGCCGACATCCTCCAGGCCCGCGGCGAGACCGACGAGGCGCTGCGCATCCATATCGAGGAGCGCCTGCCCGTGGCGCTGGCCATGCAGGACATCGAGAGCGTCGCGCACATCCGGTACTACTGTGCGTTGATCCGCCTGCGGCGCGGCGGCCTGAAGAGCGAAGGGGAAACGATCCTGTCGGAGCTGGCCGAGAGCTTCGCCATCAGCCGGAAGCTGGGGCGGGTGGATTACATCGGCGCGGTTGGTTCCCTGCTCGGCCAACTGCTCGCCGCCATCAACCTGCCGGACGAGGCGCGGCGGGTGCTCGGCGAGGCGGCGGCGGCCTTTGCCAAGCTCGGCCGGATGGATGAGGTCGCGGCGATCCGGGAATTCCTGGAATGGATCGGCGGGGACGGGGCGTAGCCGGCGGGGGGCTTGGCGGGCCGTCGGCGCCGCGTCGGGGGTGTTCCACAAGGCGGGGGGGGCTTGGTCATGGGCATGGATGACGTGACGTTGATGGCGCCCGCCGGGCGCCTTCCGCGGGGGGCGTTCGCCGGTCTGCTGGCGCTGGCACTGCTGGCGGGGCCGCGGGCGGGGTTGGCCGCGGCGACCGAGTTGTGGGCGACGCAGGGGGAGGACAAGGTCCTGCGGGACGACACGCGGGTGCGTCCGCCCGGCGACTGCAAGACGCGCGCCGGGCTGTGGTGCCGGGACGGGGTGCGGCTGTTCGGCATGGGCAACGAGACGGTGGCCTTCCAGCTCGTCATCCCGGCGCCGGACGGCGAGCGGCGGGTGACGTCGGTCACCTTCGACGGGCTGTCGGACGGCGCCACGCGCGTGCTGTCCGGCACGCCCGCCGCCTGCCCGGCGGCGGGCGACTGCGGCGCGCTGTGGTCGTGGCAGGACCGGCACATCGAGCTGTTCCGCCTGCATTACCTGCCGATCCGCGGGATCAGCCGGGAACAGGTCGCCACGGTCTGCGAGGAGCAGTTGCCGCCCGTGATGCGGCGGAAAAACCTGTCCGAAAGCAACCGGCTTCCCGACGTCTGTTCGCAGGATCCCAACGACCCCAAACCCGCGCTGCGCCGGGCGCGGTGGGAGGATCGGCCCGGTGCCGACAAGGAATTCCCCGATGTGGCGGTGCCGCTGGAACTTTATCCCGACGGCTTCACCGTCCCGGCCGGCACCAGCCAGAGCCTGTGGGTGGACGTCTTCATCCCCAAGGGCACCGCGTCCGGCGCCCCGCGCATCCTGACCGGCAGCGTCGCCGTCACCTTCGCCGGGGAACCGTCCCCGACCGTGATCCCGGTGCGGCTGGAGGTGCTGCCGCGCGACCTGGACGACCACCCCTTCGAGCGGCCGGCCGGTGCCGGGGACGGCGCCATGCGCGCCACCGTCGCCATCGGCCCTGGCGACATCCTGCGCCGCTATGTCGGCGACCAGTCCATGGTGACGGTGGACGGCCAGCCCTACGACTGCGGCGATCCGAAGGTGCGCGAGCGCATCCGCGCGGTGTTCGACCGTCACCACCGGCTGGCCCACCGCCACCGGATCGCGCTGATCGACGGCGCGGACGGCTGCTTCACCCCCGAGCAGCGGTGGCGCTGGTACGCCGAGCAGCGGCACCGCCTGTCCGGCGCCCTGTTCGCCGCACCCGACTATGACGGGCCGGGCATCGGCAAGGGCAGCGGGATCGCGGCCCTGCGCTCCTACAACGAGGATTTCGGCCCGCTCTTCCGCGACATGCCGGAGGACGAGGCGCGCGGGCTGGTGACGCAGATCCAGGACGTCTACGACGGGCTGAAGGACGCGGACCCCGGCGCCGATCTGGTCCTCTATTTCTGCGACGAGGACAAATGCCGCTGCGGCGACCCGAAGCGCGCCTACAGTTGGGTGGGGTTGCAGACGGCGCTGGCCCGCTTCAAGGCGATGGCCGGCAACGACCGCATCAAGCTGTGGGCGACGGTGTGGCCGCTTCCCGTGGCGGCACCGGAGCTGCCGGCTCTGGACTTCCTGTTCACGGTCGCCGGGCCGGGCGACACGGCGCGCTGGCGGGCCGCCATCGACGCCCTGCGCGCCCGCCCCGACCGGCCGCGGGTGGGGGTCTACAACTCGGCAAGGCCCTTCGCCGGCTCCCTGATGATCGACGACAGCGGCACCGCCCCGCGCCAGCTCGCCTGGGCCGGCGCCGCGTGGCGGCTCGACGAGTGGTTCGTCTGGGCGGGCACCTATTATTGCGACTACCAGAAGCGCGGGTCCTGCGACGGCGGGGAGCGGCCGGGCACCATCGACCTCTACGCCGACGCCGACACCTTCCACGCGTCCGACACGGTGGACCCCCACTGGGGGCGCGGTGTGAACAACGGCAACGGCGTGCTGTTCTACCCCGGCGCCGACCGGCGCAAGCCGGCCACCAAGCCCTTCCGCGACATCGACGGCCCGGTGGCCAGCGTCCGCCTGAAGCTGCTGCGCCGCGGCCTGCAGGACCTCGCCTACATCCGGCTGGCGGAGGCGGTCTCGCCCGGCCGGTGGCGCCAGGTGATGGGGACGGTGGTGGACAAGGCCCTGTGGGATTTCGGGGTGACCAACCCGAACGACCCCACCTACGTGCACAGCACCGCCTGCCGCAGCGACGACCCGGCGGACTGGGAAACCGCCCGCGCGCTCCTCGCCTCCATCATCCTGGGGGAGGACCAGCCGGACCATTACGAACACGGCGCCTTCACCTGCTGGGTCAACAACCCCCCGCCCGGAAACCCGTGACGGAGCGCGCCGGCGGCACACGCCGGACGGGCTGAAAGGCATGGTCATTGCGCGTGTTTTCTTGCCATACTGCCCGCAATGCCACCTGGGTTTGAAGCCGCTCGATGAGCCGCCTGTACGGCGACGTCCCTGATCGCCCCCCGTTCCACCAGCCGCGACCCGATCTGTGCAGGGGGCTGATGGTCAAGGTCCTGACCGGCGCGCGGCCCGTGGGGGTGACCGCCCCGCCGGCGTCGGTCGGGGTCGAGGGGATGGGCGGCATCGGCAAGACGACGCTGGTCGCCGATCTCTGCCGCGAGCCGGAGGTGGTCGCCGCCTTCCCCGGCGGCCTCTTCTGGCTGCCCCTGGGCGAGGAGCCGGACATCGTTTCGGCGCAGCGCCGGCTGATCCACTGGATCGGCGGCACGCCGGTCCTCCCGCGCGACGCCACGGAGGGGCGGGACCGGCTGGACGCCCTGCTGACGGGGCGGCGCGACGCCTGCCTGTTCGTGCTGGACGATCTGTGGGAGATCGGCCATGTCCGTGCGCTGCTCCCCCGGCTCGATGCCCGACACACGCTGCTGATCACGACGCGGCGCGCCGATCTGCTGCGGACGCTGGGGGCCGAGGAGCACCGGGTCGACGAAATGGCCCCGGCGGAGGCCCGCGCCCTGCTTGCCGCCTGCGCCGGTTGCGCGGAGGACCGGCTTCCGGACACCGCCGATGCCATCGTCCGGGAATGCGGCCGGCTGCCGCTGGCGCTCGCCATCGCCGGCGCCATGCTGAGGGGCGCCGACCTGGAGACCTGGGCGGAGGTGCTGGACGCGCTCCGCCAGGCCGAGCACGGCACCCTCATCGAAGCCGGGCTTCCCGACTACACAAGGGCCCGGCACGTTTTCGGCGCGCTGGCCGTCAGCACCGACCGGCTGGAGGCGGAGGAGCGCGACCGCCTCGCCGACCTCGCCGTGTTTCCGGAGGACGTGGCGGTGCCCGCCGCCGTCTTCGCCCATCTGTGGCACGAGCTGCCCTCGCTCCGGCGCAAGCGGCTGCTGTCGCTGTTCGCGGATCGCAATCTGGTGCGGCGGGCGCAGGACGGCCGCGTCACCCTGCACGACCTGCAACGCGACTACCTCCTGCGGATCCTCGCCAGGGACGATCTCGCCCCGCGGCACCGGCGGCTGGTGGATGGTTACCGCAAGGTCTGCGGCGGCGTCTGGGCCGCGTGTCCGGACGACGGCTATGTCTTCCGGTGGCTGCCGCTGCATCTGCGCGGGGCGGGCGAGACGGAGACGCTGCGCCGTTTGCTGTTCGACCCGGCCTGGATGACGGCCAAGATCCGCGCGGCGGGGGTGACGGCGCTGGAGGCCGATTACGCCCTTCTGCCCGACGATCCCGAGGCCGCGCTGGTGATGGGGGCGGTGCGTCTGTCGTCCTACGTGCTGTCGGAGGAGCCGGAGCAGTTGGCCTTCCAGCTCTGGGGCCGGCTTGCCCCCGACCAGGGGACCGCCATCGCCGCGTTGCTCGACTCCGCGGCGGAATCGGCCCCCCGCCCCTGGTTGAAGGCACGGCGACCGACCCTGGCGCGCACCGGTGGGCCGCTGCTGCGGACCATCACGGTGCACAAGGACCATGGACCGCTGGTCGCCACGCTGGTGGGACCGGATGGACGCCGCGCTTTGTCCGGCTCCCATGACGGAACCCTGAAGCTGTGGGACCTCGACACTGGCGACAGCCTCGCGGTGCTGGAAGGACACACGGACGGGATCACCGCCGTGGCGGCGCTGCCGGACGCGCGCCGCGCCCTGTCCGGTTCGAAAGACGCCACGCTGAGGTTGTGGGATCTGGGCAGCGGTGCCTGCCTTGCGACGCTGGACGGACACGCGGATGGCGTTACGGCCGTGGCGGTGCTGCCGGACGGGAAACGCGTCTTGGCGGCCTCCGCTGCCGGCACCCTGAATCTCTGGGATCTCGACACCGGAACCTGTCTCGCCACTTACGAATGGCAAGGAAAAAGCATTTCCGTCGTGGCGGCACTGCCGGACGGGCACTGTATCCTGTCTGGCTCCCGCGACGGCTCGCTGGTGCTGTGGAATCTCACCACTGGAACCGGTCTTGCCAAGCTCGAGGGGCACCCTGATACCGTTACGGCCGCTGCGGTCATCGCCGACGGGCGTCGGGCTTTGACCGGAGACAAATGGGGGATCCTGAAGCTGTGGGATCTCGACAGCGGGGCCTGCATCAACGCGTTCCGTCGGCACAAGAGCGCCGTTACCGCCTTGGCGACGCTGCCGGATGGCCGCCACGTACTGGCCGGATCGCGCGACCAGACGATAGAGCTGTGGGATCTCGTGACCGGCGATTGCCTGGAAACCTTCGAGTGGCACAAGGGCGCGGTCTGTACGGTGTCCGTGCTGCCAGACGGGCACCGGGTCCTGTCGGGTGCGGGCGACGGATCCCTCCGGCTCTGGAGCCTTGCCGGAACCCGGCAGACGCTGCCCGGCGAGCACGAGGGGCCGGTGCGCAGCGTGGCGATCCTGGCCGACGGATGTCGCGCGGTCACCGGATCGAGCGACGGGACGGTGAAGCTCTGGAACCTCGACACCGGCTCCTGCATCGCCACGATGAAGGGGAACCATGGCCCGGTCCATTCCATCGCCCTTCCGGCGGACGCGGACCGCGTGGTGTCGGTGACGGGTGATCGCACCGCGAGACTGTGGGATCTCTCCACCGGACGTTGCCTCGCGACGACGGAGAAACAGTGTATTACGTCCAGCCGCGTGACCGTCCTACCGGATGGGCGCTGGGCGCTGATCGGCTCGACCCTCGGAACATTGTGGCAGTGGGATTTCGCCACCGGAACATGCATTCCCATGACGGATTGGCGTGTTGATGCGGTCTCCGCCTTGGCGATGCTGCCGGATGGGCGCCATGCGGTATCGGGGTCGGACAGTGGGGAAATAATCCTTCTGGACCTCGCGGCGGGCACCGGCCTCCGCCAGTTGTTTGGACGTCGTAGCCAGGTCAACGCCCTCTCCGCGCTGCCGGACGGGAAGCGCGTTCTGTCCGCCTCCTGGGACGGAACCCTGAAGCTCTGGGACCTTGCGACCGGTGCTTGCCTGAACACCTTTCACGCAAGTTCAGGGTCGATCTCGACCATTGCCGTGCTGCCCGACGGGCGCCGGGCCCTGGCCGGCGGCCGGGATTGGACGCTGAGCCTCTATGATCTGAATTCGGGCATCCGCCTCGCGCAGTTCCCCCTGGAAGCCACCATCCTCTGCTGCGCGGTCGCCGGCACGGTCGTCGTTGCCGGGGACACCGCCGGCCGCCTGCATGTCTTCGACCTCATCGACAGCCCGGATCCCGCCCCATGACCACCGTCTCCTTCCACGACACCCCGGTCGCGTCACCCGGGCAGGATCATCTCGGCCGGGACGCCATCGCCAGGGCGCTGCACACGGTGGTGTCGCGCAATCCGGTGGCCGACGCGGCCCTCGTCGTCGGGGTGTTCGGGGCGTGGGGGGCCGGGAAGAGCAGCCTGATGGCGTTGCTGCGCCGGCGTGTGGAGGCGGACGGGAAGCCGCATGTCCTGTGGTTCGAGGCGTGGCGCTACGCCCGCCAGGACGAGGAGCTGTGGCGGGCGCTTCTTCTGGCGCTGGTGGAGGCGCTGCGCGAGGACACCGGCCTGCGCACCGCCATCGAGGCGGAGGGGAAGCTCAAGGAATTCGAGCAGGACCTGGACACGCTGGTGTCGCGGCTCTATCGCTCGGTGGAGCTGACGGTGCGCAGCCATCTCTCCATGAACTGGAAGGCGCTGCTTCCGGTGGCCGCGCGGGCCGGGCTCCATGTCTCGGGGTTTGGCCTGCTCGGGGAGATGCTGACCGCCGGCAAGGATCTGCTGGATTCCGCGGAGAAGAAGAGCGGCGAGGGGGAGGACGCCAAGGCGCTCGCCGACGCCATCCAGAAGAAGGCGGAGACCGAGTACCGCGAGCAGATCACCGCGCTGGAGCAGTTCCAGAGGGAGATCCGCCGGGTCGTCCGCACCTGGATCACCAGCCGGGGCGAGCGGCTGACGGTCTTCGTGGACGATCTCGACCGCTGCACGCCGGAGGCCGCGGTGGGCGCGCTGGAGGCGATCAAGCTGTTCCTCGACATTCCCGGCGCCGTCTTCATCCTCGGCCTGCACCGGACCGCCATCGAGGCGGGGGTGAAGGCGCGCTACCCCGCACTCGCCGACGCGGGCGAGGTCGGCCGCTACCTGGACAAGATCATCCAGATCCCGGTGACCCTGCCGGAACCGGACGAGGCGCGGCTCGACCGGTTCGTCAAGGCGTGGGCCGACTCCTTCGCACCCGCCATGCCGGCGACCAGCCGGCGCATCGTGCTGACGGGCGCCGACCCCAACCCGCGCATGCTGCGCCGGATCCTCTCCAGCTACCTGCTCTCCAGCCTGATGCATGGGGACCGGGCGGACGAGTCCTGGCACGACAGCCTCGCCAAGCTGGCGGTGATCCAGACCAAGGCCCCCGCCCAGTTCGCGGCGGCCGAACGCGACGTCGGCCATCTCGAACGCATCGAATCCTTCGCCACCACCGGCAAGGACGACGGGCCGACGCCGAAACCCGACGACCCGCGCGTCCTCGCCATGCTGAAGATCCCCAACGGCCGCTTCACCAGCCGCCCGCGTTCCGAGCTGGAGGAGCTGGTGAGGCTGACTAAGGTGCTCGGGTAGGGGACGGGGCAATGGACGCTCCGCCCCCGCTGCTCGGCCCCGCCACTCCGCCCCCGGCCCCGCCGCCGCCGCCGGAGCCGTTGGCGGCGCACGCGAGAGACGCGGTCGAGCGGGCCTTCAGCGCCGCATCGGACCGCCTGCTCGGCTGGCCGCAGGCGATCGGCGGCGCCTGGATCGACCGGCCGGAGCTGGACCGGCTGCACGGGCTGGTGTTGGAAGCCCGGCCGGCGCTTGCCCTGCTGCTGGGTGATCCCGGCGTCGGCAAATCGGCCCTGCTGGCCCGGCTCGGGGAACGGCTGCAAGGGGAGGGAGTCGCCTTGCTGGCGCTCAAGGCCGACCAATTGCCGCGGGGGATCGGCTCCCTCGCCGATCTGGATCGCGAGATCGGCGCTCCGGTCCCGGTTGCGGACGCCCTGCGGCGGCTGGCGGCGGAGCGGCGCACGGTGCTGCTGATCGACCAGCTCGACGCGCTGGCCGACCTCATGGACCAGCATTCCGGCCGTCTCGGCGCCCTGCTGCGGTTGGTGCATGAGGTCCGCGGGACCGCCAACCTCCACGTCATCCTGTCCTGCCGTGCCTTCGAACATCGCCACGATCCGCGCCTGAGCACCCTGAAGGCTGACCCGGTCACGCTGGACCCGCCGGCGTGGGACCAGGTCAAGCCGCTGCTCGACGCCCGCGGTATCGCCTCCGACGGCTGGAGCGACGAGGTGACGGAGGTGCTGCGCACGCCGCAGCACCTGGCCCTTTTCATCGACCATCTCGCGGCGGCGGGCGACCCGGCCTTCGCCAGCTATCACGCGATGCTGGAGGCGGTCATCGACCGGCTGGCGCGCCGGCACGGAGCCCCGGTGGTCGAGGCGGCGGAGCGCGTCGCGATCGCGATGGCCGAGGAGGAGGAATTGGCGCTCGGGCGCGTCCGCTTCGCCGATGCGGATCACGAGTTGCTGACGCTGGAGCGCGAGGGTCTGCTGATCCGCTCCGGCGCACGGATCGCGTTCCGGCATCAGACCGTGTTCGACTTCCTCCGCTCGCGGGCGTTCCTGCGCACCGGCACGTCGCTGGCGGAGTTCGTGATCGGGAACAAGCAGGAGTCGCTGTTCGTCCGGCCCACCCTGTGGAGCGCGCTCGTCTACGTCCGTACGAACGATCCGGCCGCCTACAAGCGTGAGTTCCGCCGGCTGTGGGGGCATGACGGCCTGCGCACGCATCTTCGCGAACTCCTGGCCGCCTTCTTGGGGCAACTCGCCGATCCCGATCCCGAGGAGGTCCGGTGGCTGCTGCCCCGGCTGTCCGATCCGGTCCTGCGCCGCCGGACCCTGAACGCCATGGCCGGCCGGCCCGGCTGGTTCGCCGCGGTCCGCCCGCAACTGCCGGGTCTGATGGGTCAGGCCCCCGAAACGGCGTGGGAGCTGGTGTGGTTCCTGTCGCGTGCGTTGCCGTTCGCGGCGGACGCGGTGGTCGGCCTCGTCCGGCGCCATTGGTCCCATGACCGTGCTTGCTCCATCCATGCCGTCCGGGTGCTGGAGGAGCTTCGGGACTGGACCGATGACCGGATCGAACTCGCCGCGGAAATCGCCGGCAGGGCGAACCTCGACGCGTGGAACGTGTGCCGCTTCGCCGGGGCCGTGGCCGTGACGCGCCCCGACCGGGCGCCGACCATCCTCGCCCGCTTCCTCGAGGCACGGTTGGATGCGGCCCTTGCGGACCGGCAGCCGGTGCCGCCGCGACCATCCGCGGACGCTCCTCACGATGACCAATGGCGGTCGTACCGGGACAGGGACCGCGCGCGATACGACGGCATCGAGAAGATATTCGACAGCCGAACCGACTGGCACGGCCTGGAAAAACTGGCGAGCCAATCACCACAGGCCTTTGTCGAATCCCTCTGGCCCTGGCTGCTGCGGACACTCGATGCGCTGGCGGAGGAGCCTGATCGGGTCCACATCGCCTATCGGGACGCCCATGGATCGTCGTTTCGGGACCGCGATCACAGCTCCCTTGATTCAGATTTGCACACCGCTTTGATGGCGGCCGTTCGGGGCTTCGCCGTGACGGATCCGGATGCTTTCCTGGCGTTCGTGGACGCCAACAAGCATCGGGAGTTGATGGTCGTCCACCATTTCCTGGCAATCGGTCTGGCGGAGATCGCCGGCCTTTGTCCTCATACCGCTCTTTCCTATCTGCTCGAGGATGGCCGGCGGTTTGCGATCGGGGACTACGGCGACGTCCATCGGGACAGCAAGCGTTTGATCACCGCGCTTGCCCCGGGCCTCGCTCCTGCGGACATGCAGCGCCTTGAGCGGGCAATCCTCTCGTGGGAGCGGTACGTCCCGAACATTCCGGGTGAAGAAGCGGCTCGTCGCTTCGAGAGGAGAAAGTGGACGCGTGAGCATCGTCTCCGCCTGCTCCGCGCGATTCCGGAAGATCAGATGTCGGATGACGGTCGCCGACTTCGCGAGCAAGAGGAGCGGGCATTTCCGCACACGCCGGATTACGACGTCGGGGACAGCAGGGCCTATTATGTAGGATCACCGGTTCCAGCCGAACGAATGCTCAGAATGAGCGATGAAGCAATCATTGAACTGTTCAAGTTCCTGACCGACGATACAGGAAGCCGCCATCCACGGCGAAGGCTCGGCCCAGCATCGGGTGGAAGCGAGCAAGCGTCCCGGGCATTTGAGGAACTGGCGAAAGCCGATCCCACCCGCGCGCTGCGGATCATCGGCAGGTTCGAGCCGGGGCGTCAGGAACGCCCGACGGGCGCGGCGCTCCGGGCGCTTTCCGGCCACGCCGCCATGGATCCGATGGCGATCATCCGGCTCGTCCATGACCTCGACCGCAGAGGATTTACATCCGAAGAGTTCCGGACGGAGGCGGCCCGATCCCTGGCGACCGCGGCGGAACGGGCGCAGGGCTTGCCGGACGAGACGGTGGCTCTTCTCTCCTCCTGGCTCGTGGACTGGGCGGAACCGGAACCTTTCGACGAACTGGACAAGATGGGTGCTGCCCAGGACGAGGGAGTGCAGGGCGCCAGCCTGTTGTGGGCCTACGGCGGGATCATGCTCCTGCCGCATGGGAACTTTCCGGTGCTCGACGCCATGGCCGTGGGCTACCTCTGCCGCCAGCCGACGGACGCCGATGGGTGGCTCGGCTCGCTCGATCGTCACCTCGCACGGCGGGAGAACCCGGAGGTCTGGTTGGCCCTGTCCGAGCGGTTCCCATGGCTCCAATCCGCCGACCGGCCGCAGGCGCTGGCGTTTCTGGACCGGGTGTTCGAGCTCTGCCCGACCATACTCGACCGCCGCCGGGGCGCCATCCTCATCGCCAACATCCTCTCCTGGCTTCCGCCGGACCGTCTGACCGGAATCCTCGACCGTTGGATCGAGGGTGCCTGGCCCACCGGCCCCCAGGCCGCCGCGGAAATCCTGACCCTGGCGTTCTGTCGGAACCCCGACGATGCCGGTTACCGCGAACGCGTGGAGCGGTGCATCGATGGCACCGGTCATCCGGACGCCAAACTGGACGGACTGCGCCTCGGCGTGGCGCACACCTTGGTGAGGGCGTGGCAGGAACCGGCCCTGCGGGGAACCACCACGGAGCTGCTGGAGAGACTCGTTCCCTTGCTGCGGACCGACGCGCAATCGATCGCCATCAGCAGCCTGGTGAACACGTCGGACCCGCTTCCCCCCGACGACGCGACGCGGCGCATCCTGCTGCTGCTGTCGCGCTTTCCATGCATCTTCGATGCCGAGCAAAGCCATTTCATCGGCGAGCGGATGAAGGATCTGCTCGCCTGCGGGTTCGACCCCGATGTGGTCTACGCGGCAAGCTCGGCCATCGTCCGTGTGATGGAGAAATCCGGCGGCGATCGCACCTCGGTCCTGGGCGACCTGACCGAAATCGCGATCGCCCTCCACCGCATGCCCGAAACGCGGCGCCAGGGATTGGAACTCTTCGAGCGGCTGATGCTTTTCGGTGGCGACGGCATCGGCGGCGCCCTGAAAGACCTGGACCGCCGGCCATTCACCACCTGACGCTTGTGGCGGGGCGACACCGGCCGCCAGCCAGCCTTCCGAACGGCCGCGCCGCGTGAAGCGTTTTCACAGGCCCGCAGGGCCCTCTATAAACAACAGACAAGCATTCCGGCCGACCGAGCCCGCCATGCCCGCTTCCCCTCCCGAGCCTCTTCCGCCGTTATCCGATGCCGCGCCCTGGGGCAAGCTCGCCCTCGGCGAGGATGGAACCGTGATGCCCGAGCGGTCGCTGGCCGCCCATCGCCGGGATGTCGCGGCCGTGTTCGCCGCGCTGCTGCGCCTGCCCGGCCTGCGCACCCGGCTGGCGGCGCTGGCCGGGCGGGAGGCGCTGGACGGGACCACGGTGGCGCGGCTGACGGCGCCCACCCACCTGCACGACTGCGGCAAGGCGAACGCCGGGTTCCAGGCCCGCCGCGCGGCCGGCGCGCCGATGGCCGGGCGGAGGGCCTTGAGCTTCACCGACAGCCGGCAGGGAGTGGCGCGGCTCGCAGCCAAGCTCCAGCAGGATGCCGAGCGGACGCTGACGCGCAGCTTCCTGCATCACGCGGTGCAGGAGAATGCGGACGCCGACCCGACCCGGGTCGCGGAGATCGAAAACCTGCTTTCGCGCCTTCGGGGAAATCAGGGTACTTTCGACGACATCATCCGGGAGAAGGAGGAAGAACTCGCGCGCTTTCGCGGCGACGCGGCGCGGCCCGTTCCCTGGCGCGACTTGAAACGTCGCCTTGCCCAGCAGGCGGATTTGCGTGATGTCGCGGGCGAGGTCTGGCGGCCGCGGGTGACCGGTGGCGACTTTGCCGACGACCCGGAGAGGCTCGCCGAGGTGTTTCTGTTCCGGGAACTCTTCCGGCGCCCAAAGGTGCAGAACAATCCGGAGACCATGGGGTTTCTGCGCCTTTCGTTCCCAGACCTCGAAAACCGGGCGCGGCGTCAGGGGCCACCCCGACCGCTGGCGGAGGCGGGGACCGACGCCGAAGGTTGGATCGGGCTGGCCCTCGCGATCGTTGACTCCGTCTTCCGCGACCTTCTCGCCGTCGATCTGCCGGATCCGCGCTTCGTCAGTCTTGTCAGCCCCCGCTTCGGCGTGCAGCGCGGCGTGATGGCACCGGGCGCTGCGTCCGGCCGAGCCGCCGGCGACAACTGGGTGCGGCCGTTCCCGGGCCCGGTGCCCGGAGCGCGCCCCGGGCCGGCCCACCGGATGATCTACGCGCTCATCGGGGGGCATTGGGACCATGCGGCCGACCGTGACCGAGCGGCGGTTGTACTCGAAGCGCTCTGGTCGCTCGTCACCGCCGCCGCCGCGCGGGATGTCGGGCGCGGTGTGTGGCGGATCGATTTCACGGAGGCGGAGGTCGCGCGGCTCGATCGCGCCTTCCTCTGTCCGGTCACCCGCCGTCCCTTCGGCTACGCCGTGGCGGGCCGTAGCCCCCTCAGCCTGGCGCCCGGCCTGTCACTGGCGGCGACCCCCGCCATGGAGCGGATCGCCCTGCCGCGTCTGCCAAGGGCCAACGCCGGTGGTCTTGACGAGACCGCGGGGCGGAGCGTCGCCCGCTGGTGCGAAACGGACCCGCAGATCGTTACCCTGCGTCGGCGCGGCTTGTGGACGGACCTTCATGACCGCATCGCCGCCTACTCCCCCTTCCTGCGCGCGCAGGAGCATTCCGCGCAGATCGAACGAAAGGTTCTCTCCAGTTACACGGAGGCGTTCAAGGACGGCCGAATCAACCTGCTCAACTGCTCGACGACGATGGAAATGGGGGTGGACATTCCGCAGTTGCGGCTCGTCGTGAACGCCAACGTTCCTCCTTCCATCGCCAACTACCGCCAACGCGCCGGGCGGGCCGGGCGGCGAGGCGAACCCTGGGCCTTCACGCTGACCTTCGCACGGGGCCTGCCGCTCGACCGCTGGGCGGCGGATCGTCCGGATCGCATCCTTGCCCATCCGATCGCCGCCCCACGCGTCTGGTTCGAGAGCGCTCCGCTCGTTCAGCGCCATGTCAACGCCGCCCTGCTCGCGGCCTTCCTGCGCGGCCGGGGCGGACAGAGCATCAAGGGTTCCATCGGCGCCTTTGTCGGCGCCGGCGAAAGCGCGGACGCCGCCGTTCTGGCCGATGCGCCCGCCGATGCTTTCCTCGCCGTGCTGGAACGGGAGCTTCCGACAAACCCCGCCGTCGCCGCGGCGCTTGCGGCCCTCGTGCTGGGCACCGTGCTGGCGGGGCGCACACCCCAGGCCCTTGCCACGGCAGCGGCACTGGGCTTCGAGGATCTTCTCCGCCGGTGGCGGGCGGAACACCGCCTGCGGCGCTTTCGGGCTGGCGCGCCTTGCGCCGGGCGCCTGCCCCCGCTGCGGGGTCGAAAGGCTCGAGCATCAGCGCGCGCTGATCCCGGTGGGTCTCCTCAGTCGCCGGGCGGCGCACACCGGGTACGAAGCGTTGGCGCACGCGCCCTGCGAGATGCCGCGGATTTCCGCCGGCGGTGCTTCCTGGATCGCTTTGCCCGATGCCTCGGCGTGGCGGCTGAGGACCGACCCGGAGGGGCAGGTCATCGTCACCAGCGGTGCGGCGCATGGGCAGGGTTATGCCGTCTGTCTGGCCTGTGGCCGCGCCGAACCCGAGATGGACAGCGATGGTACGGCGATGCCGCCTTTGCCCGACGCGATCCGGCGTCACAAGCCGCTGATGCTCGCCAAGGGAATCCCGTTGACCAGCGACGGATACTGTCCTGGCGGCTACACCCAGCGCGAACGGGTCCAGCGGCTGGTCCGGTTCGTACACGCCACCCGGACCGACGTGTTCGAGCTTCAGCTTCCAAGCGGAAGTCGGACCTGCCGCACCACCGCCGTCTCGACCTCCGGCTTGCCGACGGGCAACGGGTGCTCATCCTGCTGGATCAGGGTTTCGGCGGCTGGCGCACGCAGAGTGTTGTCCGCCATGATTTCCATGCTACAGTTGCAGAACAGGGCCGCGCCATAGCCGCGATGCAGGCATCCGTTTCCGCCGAACACGCCCACGGCTACCCGGTCACTATCGAGGCGTCGCGATGAGCGAGTTGGTTCTGGAGGAAACGTCCGACTGGTTCGAAGGCCTGACGGTTGAACTCCTGCAGCAGGTTTTTCCGATCGTCAACAGCAAACGGCGTGAAAACCGCGACCTGTTCGAGCCTTGGATCGCTGTCGATGCAATCAGGGACGACACGCTGTTCTACGGCGCTTTGGCGCGGATCATCCGGGAAAGGCCCGACCTTATCCGTACCTTCGATCATCGGATGCTGAAGAAGCGGGACAAGCGGAAATCGTTCTTCATCCGATCCAATGACTTCCTCGATCAAAAGGTCGGTGGTCGGCTGGGGTTCGATGAACTGGCGGAACTGCCGGATGACCACTTTCCGCCCGGGTCCGACGAGCGGGCCATCCATCGCCTGTGGCGGCACATCATGGAGCCGATCATCACACAGAAAATCTCTCCGGTCTCTGTCGGGATCGACGCGGATTCGACCCACGCAGCATCCGAGGACGGCGCCGGGTCGGATTCGGACATGGGCAGCCTTGCCGGCCCGGCGGATGACTGGCGCGAGCTGGCCCTGGAACTGACGACCCTCTGTGGGGTGCTCGATGCGCCGGATCCCGGGCGTGCGGCCGCGATCGTCGATAAGGCGAAGCTTTTGCTTGAAGCATGCCAAGCGGCGGCCGAGCGCGTCCGGGCGGCTTCGGCCCGAGCCGAACGGTTCGAGGCGATCGGCCTCCGTCTTGTGGAGCTGGGGCTGCCCCAACCCTCCGTGACTGCTGCCCCCACCGTTTCGGAAACGATCATCGAGGCGATCGAGGAGCGACTTGCCGCAGCCGAGAAGGCGCAGGCGGTCCTTGCGCGCGCGCGGGAGGCGGATGAGGCACTCACGCAGCAGAAGAACGCCGCAAGCGCCGACGAAGACCTCGACACCCTCATCTCGGTCGCTGGAAAGCTAAAGGAAGCCCGAACCGTCGTGCAAGCCGCGAGAGCGGCGGCCGATGCCGCCCTCGCGGACTGCCGTGAGGCGCTCGCGGACCTGGACCGCGCCGGTTGCCTGGAGGAGGAGCCCGGCGAGCGGAGCGCCCCGGTTCCGGTGACCGCCGACGCGCTGGACGAGGACGCTGGGGACGAGGAGGACGAGGACGGGACCGCCGTGAACCCGGACCTGGTCAGCTCCGGCCGGCATGGTCCTTCGGAGGGCGGCCCGCAGGGCGCACCCGAGACGGTGTCCACGGCCCCGGACGAGGATTCTGACGCCGCCGCCGCTGCCCCGTCACCGGTTCAGGTGCCGCCGGAGCCGACGATCGGGTTGCCGGCCGGGGCGAATGGCGGTGGCGCCGTTGGTTTCGCGATCAACGGCACGGGCGACCGCGCCGCAGCGCAGCCTGCAGCGCCCGACGACCGGGCGGACGCGTCCGACACGGGCGATGATGCGCAGGCGACGTGCGCCGCGGCACAGCCTCTCGACGAACTGCTCGCGCACTATCTGCTTCGAGGCGAATTCGCCTTCGCCCATCACCTCGCCGCGCTGGTGGAAGAGCGCGGGGAGCTGCCCGGTGTCCCTTCGGCGCTGCTCAAGGCGCTTGTCTATGCACCGACGTTCGAGCGGCCCGAAGATGTCGCCGACAGCCGCAATCAGAACCTGTTGGCCGAGGCGATGGCGGCGCTCCTGGAAACGGAACAGGGCGGAGACGAGAACCGTGCTGGCCGCGCCCGCATGATCGCCTTTGCCGCGCTTCTCCGACCTGCGCTTTTCGATTTCAACAGGACGGCACGCTTGCATCTTGCGAGGGTATCCTTGTCGGGGGCGCTTCAAGCGGTCGGGCCATTGGCCGCCGAGCTTTCCGGGCTTGGCTTCGATGTGCAGCCGTCGATTGATGACTTGGCTGAGATCCACGGGCGGGAACATCAGCGGAAGACGCCGAGGGCGCTTGAGGACTTGCGCTCGTGGCTTGAAACGAATCGGACGGCCCGCACGTCGCACCAGCCGACCTACCGGATTCTTCATTGGCTTCTTGCACCGGCAGGAACCGTCGGCGCCGTCGTCGAGGCCGCGCTTCAGGGCGATCCAGGCGCGCCCGATCTTGCGCGTGACCTCACGGCGCGTCTGGCCGAGACCGAGCGGGTCGTGGCGGAGGCCGAAGACGCCATCGGCCGGCCGCGACGCGATCGGATCGAAGGACTGGCTCTGTCGTGGATCACCGGACGCTTGGAGGAGGGACGGGCAAAGATCGATGCCTGGATCGAGGCGCGGGCGGCGGATTCGCTGTTCGACGATGATCGGCGGCGCGCCACGCTCCAGCGCTGCATCGGCGCGTTGACCAAGATGAGCGATGGCATCCCCGGCGATGACGAACGGGAGGAGCCGGGTCTTGCTGGCGCCGTCCACACCGTGCTCGTCCGCTCGCTCGCCGATTTCTCCCGGCTCCTGCGTGGGCAGGCGGAGATGCGCGGCCGGAGTGCTGCCGGCGATCCCCTTCGGACTCCCCTGTTGAGGCTGCCCGCCTGTTGCCTCCCGCACTGGGGCGATGGCGACGCCTATGACGACGAGCGAGCCCTGCAACGCGAGCGTCTGTTTGCGGCACTCCAGCAGCCGGAGTGCATGGCGCCCGACCTGGGCGCGGCGTTCCCGGCCCGCGTCGATGAGGGGGCGATGGCTGCCGCTGCGGAAATCCTGGCCCATTTGGAGCGCATGAACGGCGAGGAAGCCGCGTTGCGCCGCATGCGCCAGGAACTCGAGGAGGCGATCCACTCCGTGCGGGACAGGGCGCGCGAGCGGGTGCACTGCCTGCGCCAGGACTTGGCGACCCTGCTCAATCTCGATCTGAGCTCGGGCGAGGAGATCCGGCTCCGCCTCGACAGGCTCGACCTGATCGTTGCGAGCCTCTCTGCGGATCGCGACGACGGCCCGACGATCCCGGTGTCGAATGGCATGCGAAACCCGGAGGTGCCGCCGGATTTTTGCGAACTCGAGATCCTGTTGAAGCAGTTCGACCTTTTCCGCGACGAACGTCGAAAGCGCATCCGCGACGATCAGCAGGGCCGCCTGGAGCGGCTCGAACGGTCGCCGGACCGCGCCGCGGCCACCCGCGAGCTGATCCGGCGTGTGACGATGATCGATCCGGTGACGCTCGACGACATGATCGCCGATCTTGAAGCCGGTCGTGATCCCTTGGCATCCGACGAGGGCGCGAAAGATGCTTTCGCGGCGTTCTTTCCGGATTTTGTCGACGCGCTGGCGAAGGAACGCGATCTGAACCGCGGCAGGATCATCACCGCCGCCACCGAAGGCGGGTGTGTCGGGCCGCTCGATTTCCGCAGCCTTGACCAGACCTCCGCGGACCGCGCGAAGGCGCTCATCGAGACGTGGGGACAGGTCGGCGACGCGCTGAGCCAGCGCAAGATTGAAAAACTGCAGTCTTCGGTCGCGAAATTGCTTGGCCTGATCGGCTTCACCGGGGTGAGGGTCGAGGACGAACGGATGCTCGACCAGGGCAGACTGCATGGCCTGCGGCTCGCATGCGACATACCGAAAGCCGGCCGCTGGTTCCTGCCCCCCGATTTCGGCAGCATCGCGAAGGGCAGCTACCGGATCCTGGTCGCATCAGCCGCGGTCGATCCCAACCAGGTGGCGACGACGGTCGGCGGAGCACCGGACCGCCCCTGGATCGTTCTCCATTTCGGCCGGCTCGACCGCAAGGGGCGCGAGACGCTGGCCCGGACGATGCGGCAGGACCGACGCAAGGTGCTGACGCTCGACGAGGGGCTCCTCCTCCATCTTGCCGTCGCGGGCGGCGACCCGCTCGAACGGCTGATCGCCTGCGGCGCACCGTTCGCCTGGGTGCAGCCCTACACCACGGATCCGCGCAACATCCCGCCCGAGGTCTTCTTCGGTCGGCGGGAGGAGATCGCACGCATCACGGCCCACAGCTCGGGAGGCTGCCTGATCTACGGCGGGCGCCAACTCGGCAAGTCGGCGCTTCTCAATCAGATTCGCCGCGATCTGCACCAGCCGGTCAAAGGTCAGTGCGCCATCTATCTCGACATTGGCGATATCGGTGCCGAACCGGTTCCCACTTCGGCTGTCTGGCAGCGGATCGCGTCCGCACTCGATCAGGAACGGGGACCGGTTCCGAAACGCGCGGATGCCGACGGTGTCCTCGATGCCATCCGGTCATGGCTGGACGGCGCGCAGGAGCGGCGCATCCTGCTCATGCTCGACGAGGCCGACCATTTTCTGGCGGGCGAGCATCCGCGCTGTCCGAACCTGCGGCGCATGAAGGACCTGATGGAAGCGACGGCGTGGCGCTTCAAAGTGGTCTTCGCTGGTCTTCACAACGTTCGCCGCTTGGCGCAGGCCCCGAATTCCCCCCTCGTTCATCTCGGCGAACCCGTCTGCATCGGCCCGATGAACACGACCAACGAGAACCGGCGCGAGCTCCGCCGTCTCGCCACGCAGCCGATCCAGGCCGCCGGCTTCGTCTATGACCCGCCGGAACTCGCGGCGGACATCCTGGCCCGTGTCAATCACTACCCGTCGCTCGTGCAGGTCTTCTGCAAGGAGATCGTGGGAGCGGCGAACAACAGTTTCCGTGGGCTCGGTCCCGGCCCGCGCTGGAAGCTCGGGCGCGAGATGCTGTTCGAGGGTGGCCTCGCCTCGCTGATCGCGAAGGAAATCAGAAAGCGCTTCCAATGGACGCTGGACCTGGACCCGCGCTATGACCTGATCGCCAAGTGCCTTGCGCTCTATCGGCTGGATCATGGCAACGGGCATGCCGCGGTGCTGCGCAAGGGCCTTACGGCCGAAGAGATCGGCCGCTTGGTGGAGCCGTGGTGGCCGCCCGATCTGGAACGGGTGTCGTCCGGAGACTTCCGTGCGCTGTTGGACGAGATGGTCGACCTCGGTGTTCTCGGCAACAAGGACGAGGGCCGCTACGGGCTGCGCAACGCGCAGGTGGCGCAGATGATCGGGAACCGCGACGCCATCGAGGTGGAGATCCTCACGCTCTCCGAGAAGGAGGCCAAGGCCGATTACGACGCGGCGACCTATCACCGCCTCGGCAACCCGACGGATCCCGACAGCCTCTCGCCGCTTCCGGACCGGCAGTTGCAGAACCTGTTCGCCCGGGGTGCCCGCGGCATCCGGTTCGTGGTCGCGGCGCCCATGCTTTGGGGGGAGGATGTCGGCGCACGGCTTGCCGCGCTCGCCAGTGCGTGGGAAGGGGAGGACGGGCGCCCCCTTCAGGTGCTGCATCACACCGGCAAATTCGCCGACCTTCGCGGCCGGATCGAGAAGCAGCGGGCGGTACCGCTCATTGTCGTCATCGAGGGAGGTTGGGACAAGGCCGGCTTCGACTGGCTCGCCAAGCGGGCGGACGTGAGGAACGGGCAGGTCCGACCCATCTGGGTCGTCAGCCCCGCGCAGGCTCGTCAGGCCCGGACCGACGGATCGGAAGCGGTGGTGTTCCGCGCCCCGACGCTGGGCGACACCATGCTGCGGCACTGGTTGCGTGGGCACGGACTGGCAAAGCTCGACGATGCCGGGACGCGCAAGGCGATCCTCGCCGCATCGGGGGGAGTGCCGGTACGTCTTTCCATGCTTCGCCCGATTCTCGCCGAACTCGGCGATGACAATCCCACGCTCCGCGCCGCTCGTATCGGCGACTGGGCCGCCAAGCATCCGCTCGAGGCGGATGCCGTCGGGCTGGAGCGCGCCGCGGCCGAGAGCTTCCGGGACGTTGCTCGGCTTTTGAGCGGCGAGAGCGGGCCGAACTGCGAAGACGAGCGGAACACCATTCTTCAGCTCGTGCCGTCGGCCGGGCCGCTCTTGCCGGTGTTCACCGAAAGCGGGCTGCTCGAACCGTTTTCCGACAAGCGCCTGCAGCTTACGCAGTTCGGAAGGCTGCTGGCACGGTGATGCTCGCACGGGATCCGTGGCTGCTTCCCTCGGCCGCAGCCTTTCTGGACGAGATCGAGGCCGCGCATGATGAGGGCATCGCCTTCATCGTTGCCGATCCGGCCATGCCGGACGGCTGGGAACGGGCCTTGACGATGCGGCTGAGGATACGCGGCCAGGACGTCCTTCCCGCCAGGGCCGAGGCTGGATGTCTGCCTGCCGCGGTGGTCGCCGACGAGCTTCACTGTCCGCGGACTCTTCAGGCGCTCGTGGAATCCCGGCATCTCGGCACCAGCGTGATCGTCAACCTGTCTGCTCTCGGTGCCGAGGCACGCGCCGATTGGTGTACGTTTCTCTTGCGCTTCAAGGAGGCCCGGGAACGAGCGGAATCAGGCGTCGCACTGGTCGTTGCGGGGGGGCAGCCTTCGGACAAACTTCCCTCCGGCCTAAGGCGCCTTCATTGGAACTCGCGGTTGCGTCGCCTTGATGTGGCGATATGGGCCGATCTGAACACACCCGAGGAACGAGCCGAGCCGCTCGCAGCTCTTGCGACGGCGCTCGGCGTCGAACTCTGCTGCTGGCGGCTCGATCTCGCTGCCGAGATCGTCCGGTCCAGCCGCAGTGATCTGATCGATCCGGTCTCCTGGCTTGAACGCCGCGATTGCGCGCTGATACCCGGTGAGCGGAGCTTCGGCGGGTTCCCGATGCGGTGCCCGATCGCCGTCCTGCGCGACGGGGACCGTGCGGAACTCGAACGGCGGGTCTGGCGCGCGCATCTGTCCGCGCTGTTCCCATGGATCGAGGACCTTCGCCAAGCCGTGATCACCCGCCACCGCGGACGCCTGCGGGTCGACGACCACCTCCGCAGTCTGGGTGTTCGGGACATCAAGGAAATCGAATTCGGCGCGCTCGCCTGGCAGCTGCGGCCCCAGGTCGACCGGAATGAGGCGGCTCGGCTGGACTGCCTCGCCCGCATCAGGAACGCACTCGCTCATGGCAAGCCGGCGTCACCGGAAGACCTCGAACTGGCGCTCAAGGGAAACCTCGCGTCCCGCTGAGTTCGCGTGGGTGAACTGCGGTCCGAATGATACACCCGGTTGGGCCTGTTCCAGCCCAGTTCCCCGGCCCCGGTCTCCGCCACCTCTGCGCCCAGCATGGCGTTGAGCGGCGTGCTCTTGCCCGCCCCGGTCGGGCCGGCGAGCAGCACCCGCGCCACCCCGGCGGCGGGCGGAGCCCCCTCCGCATCGTCACCGGGCAGCGCCCTGGCGATCCAATCGACCGTCGCCACGCCCTCCCGGCCTCCACGCCGCCCGTGAGATGGTCCCCGTTTCCCGGACAGTTGGATAAGCTTGGTTCGCCCAGGATGAAGGACGGACCCGATGACGGGGAATCGGAAGCGGTATTCGGCAGAGTTCAAGGCGAAGGTGGCGCTGGAGGCGATCCGGGGCGATCTGACGGTGTCGCAACTCGTCGCCAAGCATGGGGTGCATCAGACGCTGATCAACGCTTGGAAGAAGCAGGCGGTCGAGGGGATGGCCGGGGTGTTCTCCGGCAAGGCGGAGGCGGCCAAAGCCAGCCATCAAGGCGAGGTGGAGAAGCTGCACGCAATGATCGGCCAGTTGGTCGTGGAGCGGGATTTTTTGCGCAAGGCCTCTGGTCGATGAGCGTCGGCCGGAGGCGGGAACTGATCGAGCCGGATCATCCGGGCTTGGCGATCACCCGGCAGTGCGCGCTGGTTTCGATCAGCCGGTCCAGCTACTACGGGCCGGCCAAAGGCGAGCCGGCCGAGAATCTGGAACTGATGCGGCTGATCGACGAGCAATTCCTGGAAACGCCCTGGTACGGCAGCCGGCAGATGACCCGGCATCTCCGCCGGCACGGCCACGAGGTCAACCGCAAGCGGGTTCGCCGCCTGATGGCACGGATGGGCCTGCGGGCGGTCTACCAGCGCCCGAAGACGAGCGTGCCGCATCCGGAGCACAAGATCTGGCCGTACCTGCAGCGCGACCTCACCATCGACCGCCCCGACCACGTGTGGTGCAGTGATATCACGTACATTCCCATGCGCCGCGGCTTCCTGTACCTGGTCGCCGTCATGGACTGGGCATCCCGCCGTGTTCTGGCATGGCGGCTGTCAAACACCATGGATGTCGAGTTCTGCGTTGAGGCCGTGGAGGAGGCAATGGCACATTACGGCCGACCGGACATCTTCAACACCGATCAGGGCAGCCAGTTCACCAGCCCACGCTTCACCGGCCTCTTGACCGCGGCCGGCATTCGGGTGTCGATGGACGGGCGCGGCCGGTGGATGGACAACGTGTTCATCGAGCGGTTGTGGCGATCGATGAAATACGAATGTGTCTACCTCCATGCCTTCGAAACGGGCAGCGAGGCCAGAGCCGGGATCGCCCAGTGGATCGAGTACTACAACGCTGACCGGCCGCATTCAGCGCTCGGCGGCAAAACACCGGCCGAGGCTCACCAGGGCATCCCGGCTGGGATCGGATTGGCGGCATGACACGGAACTGAGCCAAGCTTATCCCAGCCGCAAAACTGTCCGGGAAGCGGGGACCATCTCACTAGACTGACCCTGGTGGTGGATGCGATGCCGATCACGAAGCGTGACATCGACGCGATGGAACCGGAAAGCAAGCTGTGAGACGAGGGCCGCGGGGCGGTCTCGGGTTTCGGGGTCCGCTGCCAGCGCCGTAGCCGGGTGTTCGTCGTCAAGTACCGGTACGCAGGCAAGATCCGCTGGTACACAATCGGCTGGCACGGCTCGCCGTGGACGGTGGACAACGCGCGTGCCGAGGCGCGACGGGTGTTGGGCGACCTGGCCCGTGGGATCGATCCGCAGGCGGCCAAGACCGGGGCCGAGCGCGCGCGCCGGAACACGCCGGCCATGGCCGACCTGTGCGACCGCCACCTGGGCGCCGCCCGCAACGGCCTGATCCTGACCCGCTTCAGCCGCCCGAAGAAGACCAGCACCCTGGCGATCGACGTCGGCCGCATCGAGCGCCACATCAAGCCCCTGATCGGCCACGCGGCGGTGACGGCGGTCACGCCGGCCATGGTGCGCCGGATGATCCAGGACATCACCGCCGGCAAGACCGCCACCGACACGAAGACGGGCCTGCGCGGCCGCGCCATCGTCACCGGCGGCCCCGGCACCGCGGCTTGGGTCGCCGACCTGCTGTCCGGCATCATGGCCTGGGCGGTGAAGGAGGAACGGATCGAGCGCAACCCCGTCCACGGCGTGAAACGCTACCGCGGCGAGGCGCGCGACCGTTTCCTGTCGAAGGAGGAGATCGGCCGCCTTGGCGCCGCCCTTCGCTCCGGCGCGGCCGACGACGGCAAGCCGGTGAACCCGATGGCGCTCTCGGTCGTGAAGCTGCTCCTGCTGACCGGCTGCCGCGCCGAGGAGATCGAGAGCCTGCGCTGGTCGGAGGTTGATTTGGAGCAACGCTGCCTGCGGCTGGAGGACACCAAGGCCGGCAAGAGCCTGCGCGCGCTGGGGAAGGCGGCGGCCGATGAACTCGCGGGCACGCTGCGGGTGGCGGGCAGCCCTTGAGTCTTCCCGGCCACCCGCGGCGCCGGCCCCTACCGCGGAACCAAGAGGGAGGTGCGCCGGATCATGGCGACCGCCGGCATTGCCGACGCCGGCCGGCACGTCCTGCGACACACCTTCGCGTCCGTCGCCTCGGAACTCGGCTACTCGGACGCGACCATTGCTGGCCTCCTGGGGCACAAGGGCAGAGGAGTGACGTCGCGATACGTGCACCGGCCGGACAGCGCGCTGCTGGCGGCGGCGGACGAGGTGGCGCGGACGGTCGATCTGTGGTGCCGGCCGTCCGGTGTGAGCTCCGCACCGTTGGATTCGGTGTCATGACGGGGGTGGATCGCCGGTCGCCTTGACGAGTCAGACAGAGACAGCGATGTTCCGGACAGAAAATCTGGACAGGATTTGCCCCATGCCCGGACCGAGCTGGTCCTTGCAGGACGCCAAGAACCGCTTCAGCGCGGTGGTGGACGCCGCGCTGTCGGGTGAGCCGCAACTGGTCACCCGGCACGGCAGACCGGCGGTCGTGGTCGTGGCGGCGGAAACATTCCAGCGGCTGCACCGCCTCGACCGGGCGGCGGCACCGTCCTTCGCCCAGGCGCTGCGTGCAATGCCGCAGGACGACGGGACCTTCGAGCGGCCGTCGGTCCGGCCGCGGGACGTCGAGTTCTGATGGTCCTGCTGGACACGATGGCCCTGCCGGAGCTGCGCAAGCGCCACCGCAACCCTGGTCTCGTCGCCTGGATCGGCGGGCAGTCCGACGCCGATCTCTTCGTCAGCGTCATCACCATCGGCGAGATCCAGCGCGGCATCGCGTTGCAACGGCCCAAGGATCCCGACGTCGCGACGGCGCTCACCCAATGGCTGGACCGGATGCTCGCGACCTTCGCCGAGCGGAACGTGCCCTTCGACCTCGGTGCTGCCCGACGCTCGGGCCGGCTCAGCGCCGCGCTCGGCCATGGCGGTGCCGACCTGATGATCGCCGCTACGGCGCTCGAGCACGGCCTGACGGTGGTCACCCGCAACCGCCGCCACGTCGAGCCCACGGGCGTCCCGACGCTCGATCCGTTCACCCGGCCGGATGAGTCATCGGGAACCCCGGCATAGTGGGAAGAGGGCGTCACGTCCCTTGCTGCTCGCCACGCTCCAGCTTTTCGAGCCGCTCCTCGCGTTCCTGTTCCGCCCAACCCATGCCCAGCGGGCCGGTGATCGACCACCGGCCACAGGCACAGGGGAGCGCCGTCTTGCGCCAGCAGGCGCAGAGTTCCAGGTCCCGCAGCCGCACCGGAGCTTAGCGGCGGTGCCCCTCGCGCTCCCGCGCCTCGAGCTTGCGGCGCTGGCTGACCGCGGCGTTGCCGTCCAGCTCCGTCTTGAGCCGGCACGCCGTTCGCCCGCCTCGGCGCGCAGCACCTCCAGCCGCCCGCGGCGGCGGAGCGGCCGGGGGATCGCTTGCGGCGGCGTCGGTTCGGCCGGCGCCACCCCGAACTGCCCGCCGGGCGACATATCCGCGGCGTGCCTCGGCCAAACCGGCCCGGGCAGTGGGGGGAAGTAGCCTCGGTCCCTGCCTCGGGATGATGGAATGAGCGGGCGCACCCTC
>OFDN01000621.1_pt1 | contig 27511 bp, 17 predicted proteins | sample 1520971 | NCBI WGS metagenome assembly OFDN01 (sample SAMEA94257418, study PRJEB24077) | hot springs metagenome | biome: Aquatic biome; feature: Geographical feature; material: Water | place: India | collected 2012-06-12 | depth 5 m | reverse complement strand
AGATGCGCCAGCGCCACGCCCCCGAGACCGCCGGCAGACCGGCTCAGGAACACACGGCGGGAAATGTCTGCGGCGGCGGGATTCATTCGACGTAGAGGAAGCGGTTGAGGCCAAAGAGCGTCTGGCAGAAGTCGGTCCACACGCGCGTCTCGCCCGCCGGCTCAGATCGGTAAACTTCGGCCTGCCGGCGGAGAAAGTCGTGTGCGGCGGCCAGTTCTGCGGCGTCGGGCGGGCGGCCGCAGGTGAGGAGGAACGCCAGGCGCAGGCGCGGTTCCGTCCCCGGCCCGGCTTCACGTTCGAGCCGCCGGGCGAGTTCGGCCGCACGGTTCCGGCTGAACTCCGAGTTCAACAGGCTGAGCGCCTGCAACGGCATGGTGGTGGCGGCGCGGCGGGTGCAGTTGAAGACAAGTGCGGGCGCGTCGAAATTGCCGAGGAACGTCGGCACCTGGGTGCGGCGGTGTTGGAGGAACACGGACCGCGCAAACGCTTCCGGATGCATCTCCTCGACGACCACCTCGCCATCGGCGCGCCGCGGCGTCGGCACGTAGGGGCCGGCCACCTTGGCGCCCAAACCGCCGCCGCTCGCCAGCAGGGCATCCCGGATAGCCTCCGCATCCAGCCGATGCAGCGGATACCGCCAGAGCAATTGGTTGTCTGGGTCGGCCGCCAGCGCTTCCGGCCGCGGCGTGGACGCCTGACGATAGGTGGCGGAGTGCAGGATGAGCCGGTGCAGGTGCTTGAGGCTCCAGCCCGACTCGATGAATTCCGCGGCCAGCGTGTCGAGCAATTCGCGCTGCACCGGGGGCGTGCCGCTTTGCCCCAGATTGTCCGGCGTCGCGGCCAGCGCCCGGCCGAAGTGGGCCTGCCACACGCGGTTCACCGTCACCCGGGCCAGCAACGCTGCCTGACGGGAACCGGGCTCGGTGAGCCACCGCGCCCACGCCAGCCGCCGTCCGGTGGTGCGGGCTCCCGGCTCGGGCCAGCGCAGGGAACTTCCGCGGTCCTTCAGGAAGGCGGGGACGTCCGGCGCGACGGGTTCACCAGGAGTCTTTGGATTGCCGCGTTTCAACAGCGGCACCGCCGGGGGCTCGGGACCGACGTCCGTCACCCAGGCAATCCGGGCCGGTCGCGGGGTCCGGCGGGCATCGATTTCCTTGTCCCACCGCTCCCGTTCGCGCTGGCGTTCGTCGAACCGCGCCTGGAATTCGGCCGCCCCTCGGGACCATTCCGGATTCGTGTCGTCGGAACGTTCAATCCGGAGGTCGTCCACGGCGAAGCTGCGGCCACAGCAATACTCGAACGCGAAGGCACCCCGCGGCAGATCCTCGGCGGTCAACGTGACGGGTTTGCCCTCGACCAATCCATCCGTCACCTGGCGGAGTTCGTAGCGTTGCTCGCCGACCGCCGTGATGCGCACGCCGAGCCGATGCCCCGGCTGGTAACGGGTCCGGCCCAGCTCGCCCCGGGATGACGAATCCGCGCCGGGATAATCCACATGGACGGTCGTCACGCCGTCGGGATGGCCGTCCACGAGCACGTTGCCACCGGAATTGGTTGAGCGGTCGGCAAAGTCGCGGGCCGCGAGCACGAACCCGATCCGTTGCGCGGGGCGCTCCGCCGCCTCCACCTTGAGGGCCTTCAGCTCGAAGCTCACCTCGACCCAGCCGCCTTTGGCCGCCGGACGCCAGTCGAACGTCTCTCGTGTGGCGAGCCAGCGGTCGCCGGCCCCGCCGCTTTCGCGAAGCTGAAGCGCTCCGTCCCGCACGAATGCGCCGGGGGCCGCGGTCGAATCCACGCCTACCGGTGGCGTTCCGGCGGGGGTCTCGTCACCCGGAACCGTCGCACTCCAGCGTTCTGCGAGCGGCCGGTCGTCGGCGAACGAGTCGCTGAACACCGTCACGCCCGGCCAGCGATTGGTCCGGCACCACGCGGCGAACTCCGTCTTCACCCGCGCGGCGGCGGCATCAAGTTCCCGGTCCTGCGCGGTCCACGCCTCGAGGACTCCCGGAGGATGGGCGTCGGCGACGCGGTCATTGGGCTTCACCCAGCGGTCGGGATTGAAGGCCGGATACAGCACGGCCTGCAGCGCGTAATAGTCGCGCTGGGTGAAGGGCTCGAACTTGTGGTCGTGGCATTTCGCGCACTGAACCGTGAGTCCGAGCAGGCTGGACCCGATGATCTGCACGGCCCCTTCGAGCGCGTAGTAGCGGTCCACCCGGACCTCATCGGGATTGCCGTCGCTTTCCCCGGAACCGTCCTGGCCGTTGCGCAGGAAGTGCGTGGCTTCCAGCATTTCGATGATCTCGGGCGTGGCCGACTCCCCGGGTTTCCAGCCGCTCAGTTCATCACCGGCAAGCTGTTCCTGCACGAAACGATCGAAGGGCAGGTCCCGGTTCAGCGAACGGATGACGTAGTCGCGATACCGCCAGGCGAGCGGCCGGTCGGAATCAGCGTTGAAATAGCCGTTGGAATCGGCGTAGCCCGCCGCATCAAGCCAGTGCTGCGCCCAGCGTTCCCCATGACGCGGCGATGCCAGCAGGCGTTCCACCATGCGTTCATAGGCATCCGGGCGCTCGTCGGCGGCGAACTCCGCGACCGCCTCAGGCGTTGGCGGCAGGCCGACCAGGCCAAACCAAGCACGGCGTAGAAGCGTCAGGCGATCGGCCTCCGGCGAAGGGCTGATTGCCGCGCGGGCCAGGCGGTCCCGGATCCGGGCATCCACCACGTTGCCACCGCCATCCGCGGAGCCGGCGCTTCGCACCAAGGGCTGGAAGGCCCAATGGCCTGGGTCGGCCTTGAACGACTCTCCGGCGGATGCCAGCCAACCCACGGCGGCACCGGCCAACGCCGCGGCCCACCGGAGAACCGGCGGGCCAAATCGTGGATCAGTGACACGGGGCACGCGGAGAGCATTTCGCTCCCCCTTCCCAGCGGCAAGCCCGCGAACCGGCTTCGCTCAGCGCAATTTGGCCAGCTCAGCGCGGACCCAGCCGATGACCTTGGTGGCGACCTCCTCGACCTTCACGGCCTCCAGGGCGCCACCGCGCGGCTTGAACTCGACTTCGCCCTTCGCCAGCGACTTCTCGCCGATGCCAACCCGCAGCGGGAAGCCCACGAGTTCGCTGTCCTTGAACTTGCTGCCCGGACGTTCGTCGCGGTCATCGAGAATGACTTCGATACCGGCGGCGATGAGCTCGGCGTAGAGTTTCTCGGCCAGTTCCATCGGTGCGCTGCCGGGCGTCACCACCAGCGGCGTGAGGCAGACCTGGTAGGGGGCAACGCTGACCGGCCAGAGAATGCCGTCCTTGTCATTGCCCTGCTCGATGACGGCCTGGAGCGTGCGCGTGACGCCGATGCCGTAGCAGCCCATGACCGCCGGGGCGCGCTGACCCTTTTCGTCGAGGAACGTGGCGTTGAGCTTCTCGCTGTATTTGGTGCCCAGCTTGAAAACGTGGCCGACCTCGATGGCGCGGCGGATCTTCAGCGCCTTCGCGCATTTCGGACAGGGCTCGCCGGCGGACACGGTGCGCAGGTCGAACCAGTCGGTGACCCGGATGTCGCGCTCCATGGAAACGTTGCGGAAATGGAAGCCGTCCTCGTTGGCCCCGGTCGTCATGTCGTTGGCACCACGCAGGCGCTCGTCGGCCAACACGCGGACATCCTTGGGCACGTTCACCACGGCGCCGAGTGAACCCGGCCTCGCGCCGAGCAGGGCGACGATTTCCTCCGCCGTGGCCGGCCGGGCCGCGACCGCCCCGGTGCGGGCCATGAACTTGGCCTCGTTCAACTGGTCGTCACCGCGCAGCAGGATCAGCACCGGCTGGCTGTCGGCGAGGTAAACCAGCGTCTTGATCTGGCGGTTGGCGGCCACCTTGTAGGGTTCCCTGGCGAGCGCCTCGATGGTCACCACGCCCGGAGTCGCGAACTTCTCGACCGCGGCACCGAGTTCCCGGGCGGCCGTCGGCGGCAGCGCGCTCGTCGCCTTCTCCACATTGGCGGCGTAATTGCAGGCCTCGCAATACACCACGTCATTCTCGCCGGTCTCTGCCGGGATCATGAACTCGTGGGAATGGTTGCCGCCGATCACGCCCGTGTCGGCCTCCACTGCGAACGACCGCAGGCCGCACCGGGCGAAAATGCGCGTGTAAGCGTCATACATCTTCCGGTAACTGGCCATCGCCCCCTCGTCGGTCGTGTCGAAGGAGTAAGCGTCCTTCATCACGAACTCCTTCGCGCGCATCAGTCCGAAGCGCGGCCGGATCTCGTCCCGGAATTTGGTGCCAACCTGGTAGAAGTTCTTCGGCATCTGCTTGTAGGAGCTCAGCTCGTTGGCGGCGAGGGTGGTGATGACCTCCTCGGCGGTCGGACAGAGCGCCCATTCCTTCTGCGCCCGGTCCTTCACCTTGTAGAGCGCGTCCCGCATCGTCTCGTAACGGCCGGACGCCTGCCAGATGTCCACCGGCTGGAGCAGCGGCATGGAGACCTCGATGGCGCCCGCGCGGTCCATCTCCTCGCGGATGATGTTGGCGACCTTGGTCAGCGCCCGCAGGCCCATCGGCAGGAAGGTGTAGAGCCCGCCGGTGAGCTTGCGCACCAGACCGGCGCGCAACAGCAGTTGGTGGGAGATGATTTCGGCGTCGGCAGGAACTTCCTTCAACGTCGGGATGAATGTCTGGGACCAGCGCATGGGAAAAGTGGTTCAGCGGTAAAACATGCGAACGAGTTCGCGGGTGGTAACTACCAGTGGTGCTTCCAAATCAAAAGGCTTGAGGAGGATTTCCAGACGCGCCCGGTCCACCGAACGCAGATGGGAATCGTCCGAGACCAACAGCACACAGCCTTGAACGGCGCTCTCCGCCAGTATCCGGCCGTCGTGCCGTTCTTCCGGAGGCACAATGCCGGAAGCCAGAAGCGATTGGCTCAGTGATTCGACCAGCAGCGATTCGGCGGAGGTGGAAACCGTCGGGCGAAACTGCCACCGGGACTCCAAGCCGCCCAGGGCCTGGCGGGCCCAATCGGCCAACAGGAGATCCTCGGTCTGCCGCGAAAGATGCCGTAGTTCCACCATCACGGTCTCGGTGGCCAGGCGGTCAAACCGGCGGGCCTCGCGCCGCAACACCTCGAGTGCATCCAAGGCGGATTCACTGCTGGCGGCGAGGCTGATGAAGAAGTTCGTGTCAGCCGCGCAGCGCATCCCTGGCCCCAAGATTGCCTTCGCGGATGATTTCCAAGGCTTCGCCCAGCAACTCCTGCCGCTCCACTTCTGTCAGCCTGTTCATGGCCGGCTTGAACCGGCGAACCCGGACAGCAATCCCGTCACGGCCGGTCAGCGCACCATAGGGTGAACTCGATTCCTGCACGGCCGGTGTGGAGGCGGACTCCATTCCTCACTTCACGGTGTTGACCAGCGGCGCCAGTCCTTGGATGCGGACCTCAAGACGGTCGCCCGATTCAATCGGGCCGATGCCGCTGGGCGTGCCGGTCAGAATCACGTCACCAGGAAGCATCGTCATGTTCGTCGAGACGAAGCTGACGATGTCGAAGCAGTTGAAGATGAGCTGGCTCGTGTTGCTGTTCTGACGGAGCTGGCCGTTCTGGAAGAGCTGGATGCTCAGGCTGTGCGGATCGATCTTCGTCTCAATGTAGGGCCCAAGCGGGGTGAAGGTGTCGAACGACTTGCAGCGCGCCCACTGGCTTTCCGCGTTCTGGATCGTGCGGTCCGTGATGTCCTGGGCGGCCGTATAGCCGAAAATGTAACGCGCCGCCGCAGCCGGCGTGACATTGCGCATCCGGCGGCCGATGACGATCGCGAGCTCCGCCTCGAAATCGGTGCGGTGGTTGCCGAACGGGATCTCGATCTTCGCGCCGTCGGGGATGAGCGACGTGGTCGCCTTCAGCCACATCAGCGGTTCCTTGGGCAGCGGCTTTCCGGTTTCCCGGGCATGGTCGGCATAGTTCAGGCCGACGGCGATGATCTTCGACGGCGTGACGGGGACCAGCGTCTTGACGCCCTTGATGGGGGTCGGCTTTTTCTCAAACGACGGTGACCCGAAGACGTCTCCGATCAGCTTGAACAGCTCGCCGTCAACGACTTTGGCGTAGAAGATGTCGTCCCCTTTTTGGAAACGTCCGATGGCTGCCATGTCGGACCTAGGCGTAGCAAATCGGCACTTGACGGAGCAAGGTCAATCGTTTCCAGCCCCGGAATAGATTGCACGCTTGTCCCCTTCCGGACACCGCCTAACCTCGCCGCATGGCGAACAAGCCGGCCAAAAAGAAGACCGCCGCCCCCCGGGCCCTGCTGCTCGGGGTCGGCATGGACTCGGACGGTCACAAGCGGGTCACGACCGGCAAGAACTTCGCCCTCGTCGGCGGCTCCCAGGAAACCCACGAGGCGATGACCGAGAAGGCCATCAAGATCAACGAGAAGCTCGCCAAGCGCGGCAAGGAACTGCACCAGGTAAGCGCCGAGGAGTTCGACGACATCGCCCACGAAGTCGGTCTCCGGCGACACTCGTCCGGCAACAACTGACCGCCGAGTCGGTGGCCGCCAAAAGAAGGCGAGCGCTTGGCCGCACGCCTGCTAGGGTAGGCTCATCGTGAAGATTGAATCCGGGTCCGTGTGGCCCCTGAGTCATTGGCCGGGCCTGTTCGCCCTCGGTTCCCTCGTTGCCCTGACCGTTCGTGGCGACGTGCGCATCAACGAGCTGTTTTATCATCCCGCGTCGGAACTGGACCGGGAGGAATGGCTGGAACTCGTCAATACCGGCACCAACCGGGTGGACGTCAGCGGGTGGCGGTTCACCGAAGGCGTCCGGTTCACGATCCCGCCGAATACGCGGATCAATCCCGGCGGCTTTCTGGTCGTGGCGGCGGATGCCGGCAGCTTTGCGACCAACCATCCGGGAGTCACGCCGGTGGTAGCCGGCTGGGAGGGCATCCTTTCCAATTCCGGCCAGCAGGTCCAACTGGTGGACGCAGCGGGCAAGCCGGTGGACTCCGTGCGCTACGCGGATGACGGCGAATGGGCGGACCGAGTGCGTGACGCGGTGGACTACGGCCATCGCGGCTGGGCCTGGCAATCGGCGGCTGATGGTTTGGGCGCTTCCTTGGAACTCCGGCAACTGGCGCTTCCGAACGGATTGGGAAGAAACTGGGCGCCCAGCACGGTTCCGGGCGGCACTCCGGGCGCGCCGAACTCCACCGCCACCACCAACCTGCCGCCGCTGATCACCGAGGTCCGCCATCGCCCGCTGGTCCCCAAAGCCACCGAGGCCGTGACGGTCATCGCCCGGTTGGTCGATGAAGGCACGCCGGCCACGCTGACCGGGTCGCTGCACTGGCACCTCGACGGCGCGGCTGGATTCAACGCGGTGCCGCTCCTGGATGATGGGCAGCACGGCGATGGGGCCCCGGCCGACGGCGTTTTTGCCGCGACGATTCCGGCCCAGACCAACGGGGCGATCGTCGAATTCTACCTTTCCGCCACCGATGCCCAGACCCAGACCCGCACCTGGCCCGCACCCGCGCTCATGGACGGCGCGCCCCAGCAGGTCGCCAATGCCCTCTACCAGGTGGACGCCGCCGCCAGCCTCGCGGCGCTGAAGCCGGGCGAACTGCCCCGCTACCGGCTGATCCTGACCGCCGCCGACCGGGCGGAACTGGAATCCATCAACCGCAACTCACCGCCCGCCCCGTTTCCCCAGCCGTCTCCGTTCAACGACCAGACCCGCAGTCGTGCGCAGTTCAACGCCACCTTCATCAGCCAGGACGGCACCGGAACCGAACTGCGTTACCTGATCGGCGTGCGCAACCGCGGCAATGGCTCGCGCACCAAGTCACCGCCGGGGCTGCGCCTGCACCTGCGCAATGACGAGCTGTGGCGGAAATCCAGCGCCCTCAATCTCAACAGCCAATACACGCCGGCCCAGCTGCTCGGCAGCGCTCTTTACCAGCGGGCCGGCCTCGCGGCGGCCGACTCCCGTCCGGTGCATCTCCGGGTCAACAACCGCGACCTCCACACGACCGGCTCACCGAACTACGGCTTTTACGTGGCGAACGAGGTCATCAATTCCGAGTTCGCCGCCCGCGCCTTCCCGGAAGATTCCTCCGGCAACCTGTATCGTGGCATCCGCCTGACCGGAGACGGCGCGGACCTTGCCTTCCTCGGCACCAACGCCGCGCCTTACCGGGAGAACTACTTCAAGCAGTCGAACACCTCGCAGGATGACTGGCGCGACCTCATCGAACTGTGCCGGGTTCTGGACGACACGTCGGACGCGGAATTTGCCGCCGCCGTCCGCCGGACGGTGAACGTGGATTCCTGGATGCGTTACTTCGCGCTCGAGACGCTGGTGGACAACCGGGAAACGGACCTCGGCAACGGCAACAACGGCACCGGCGAAGGCGACGACTATCACCTCTACTTCGGCCGGAACGATCCCCGCGCCCGGGTCGTCCCCTACGACCTCGATACGATCCTCGGCCTCGGCGACACCTCGTTCAACGTGAACGACGGGCTGTTCCGGATGGCCGCCAATCCCCAGGTCAGCCGCTTCGTGAAGCATCCCGAGTTCGCGCCGGCCTATTATGGCCTGCTCCTCGAGCTGGCCCACCGCGACTTTGCGCCGGAGCGGTTCAATTCCCTCGTGGACGAGGTCCTCGTCAGCCTTGCGTCCGACTCGATCCGGCAGAATTTCAAGGACTTCGCCGCCGCCCGGCGGGCCGGCGTGTTGGCGCAGATCCCCGTCACCCTGAGCGCGACCAACGGCAGCGTCGCCCTGGTGAACGGCATCTTCCAGACGGCCGGCACAAGCATCAGCCTGCACGGATTCGCCCCGGCTGTGTCCACCCGGTCGGTTACGGTCAATGGCCAGCCCGCGCAGTGGTCGGCTTGGGACGCCGCCTGGACCAATCCCGCGGTCGCCCTGCGTCCGGGACTGAACCGGCTGGTGGTGCGTTCCCATGACGCCTCCGGTGCGGAGACGGACCAACTGATCGTCTCCGTCGCAAGCACCGCCGCCGCGGGCACCAGTGTGGGTGGCAACCTGGCGGGCAGCGTCACCTGGACTGCCGCCAGCGGACCTTACCGGATCACAAGTTCGCTGACCGTGACCAGCGGCGGCACCCTGACCATCGAACCCGGCACGACCCTTTATCTCGGGGCCGGGGTCAATTTCACCGTCGCCAACGGCGGCCGACTGCTCGCCGAAGGAACGGCCACGGCCCCAATCGTCTTCGCCAAGGATCCCGCTGCGGCTTCCAACTGGGGTGGCTTAGTCCTGAATGGCGGCGCCGGCTCTCCGGAAACCCGCATCGCGTTCGCCCATTTCGACGGCAATGGAGCCACAGCCATCCACACCGTGGGGGCCACCGTCGTCCTGGATCACCTCACGTTCGGCAACCCGGCCAGGCAATACCTGTCGTTGGACGCCTCCTCGTTCATCGTCAGCCACTGCCATTTCCCGGATGCCACGGCGGAGTTCGAGGCCCTGCACGGCAACGACGGCATCAAACCCGGCGGCGTCGGCATTCTGCGGCACTGCTATGTCGGCAAGGTCCGGGGCTACAACGACGCCTTCGACTTCACCGGCGGCAACCGGCCCGGCGAACCGATCCTCCAGATCATCAACAACGTGTTCGCCGGCAGCGGTGACGACCTGCTGGATCTCGACGGCACGGATGCCTGGATCGAGGGCAACCTGTTCCTGCACACCCACAAAAACGGCTCGCCGGACTCGGCCAGCGCCGTCAGCGGCGGCAGCGGCGGCGGTGAGACCAGCGAAGTCACCGTGATCGGCAACCTGTTTTACGACTGCGACCAGGCGGTCACCGCCAAGCAGGGCAACTTCTACACGGTCCTGAACAACACGATTGTCCGCATCACGAAGGACGGCGGCCTCGACACCGAGTCGGCGGTGCTGAACCTCGCCGACAACGGCACCTCGGCGGGCGCCGGCTTCCATTTCGCGGGCAATGTCATCACGGACGCGGACGCACTGACCCGCAACTACAACGCGGCTTCCAGCAGCCTGACCTTTGTGGGCAACGCCCTGCCGGTGTCCGCTCCCGGTGCGGCCACCAACAACCTCGTCGCGGAACCGGTCTTTGTGCATTGGCCGGACCCGGCGGAGACGGTCTTCGGCGACTTCGAGGCAGCCCAAATCCTGCGGCAGTGGTTCCGGCAGACTTCGACTTCGCCCACCCGGACGATTCCCGGATTCGAAGGAACTCCGGGAGTCCAAATCACCGGCGCTCCCGCGGCAGTTGACCGGCGCATCCAGCTCACTTTGGCCGTGGCGCCGTGGGTCCAGACCGGTATTCCGGCGGTTTGGAATCAGGGCGCTGGCTTCACGCACTATCGCTGGCGGCTCGATGAGGGGACGTGGAGCGAACCCGTGCCGGCGGCCACCCCGTTGTCGCTCGCCGGACTCACGGAAGGGCAACATCAGCTCGAAGTCACCGGTCAGAACGACGCGGGCCTGTGGCAGGATTCGCCGTTGCTGGGCGACGATGCGGTTCCACCCACCGTGCTGCGCTGGACCGTCGCCCCGGACTTCGCCCGCCTCGTGCTCAGCGAACTGCTCGCCCGCAACGACCGAAATCCGTTGCCGGACGGCTCGCTGCCGGACCTCGTCGAACTCTTCAACGACAGCGCCGCCCCGCAGGACCTCGCCGGCTACGGACTCGGCCAGAATCCGAACGGGCCGCCCGCGTTCCGCTTCCCCGCCGGCACGACGATTGCCGCCGGCGGCTATCTGGTGCTGACGGCCGATGCCGACCTGGGGGCGCGCCCGCTCAATCTCCCGTTCGGCCTCAAGGCGTCCGGCGACACGCTGGTCTTGTTCAATCCCGCGGGAGAGGTGCTGGATTCGGTGACCTTCGGCCCCCAGCTCGCAGACCGGTCACTCGGCCGCTGGGATACCGGCAGCGGTTCCCCCTGCCGTGACCGGCAATGGACGCTGACCGAACCCACGTTTGGCGCGGCGAATCGCCCGGTCGCACTGGGCTCACTGGGCGGCCTGCACCTCAACGAATGGCTGGCCGCCGCGGCGAGCCAGTTCGCCGATGACTTCGTGGAGCTCTACAACGCCGAACCGCTGCCGGTCCGCCTCGACGGCGTCTATTTGACCGACAATCCGGTCGGCGAGCCGCTCCGTCATGCGCTGCCACCGTTCACGTTCATGGAAGCCCGGGGCTATCTGGCGCTGATCGCCGATGGCAATGCCGCGGCCGGGGGGAACCATGTGCCGTTCAAGCTGGCCTCCGAAAACGGCGTGCTCCAGATCTCGGCCGCCACGCCGCCGTGCGTGGGTTTTCCGGCGCCCGCCCCGACAGACTTCACGCCGTTGGACACGGTATTTTACGGACCGCAATTCGCCGACGTCGCCCAGGGCCGGAGCCCGAACGGCAGTTCCACGCTGCGTTACCTACCGACCCCAACGCCCGGGGCCGGCAATCCCGGGGGCAGCGGCGGCGAGACGAACATCACCACCGTGACGTTCGACCTCGTCACGTTCACCAACTCGTGGCGCTACTATCAGGCCGGCGCCCCGGCTGCCGGCTGGCAGGCCACGACCTTCGACGATTCCGCGTGGGCCATCGGCAACGCGCTGTTCCACTTCGGCGGCGACACCTTCACGGTGCCGCTCAACACCCCGCTGACCCGCGGCAAGTCGGCCTACTACTTCCGCACCCACTTCACGGCGGCAACGAATGACCCGTCCGCCCTGCTGCGCCTCCAAACCCTGATCGACGACGGTGCCGTCGTTTGGCTCAACGGCCATGAGCTGTATCGTCAAAACCTGAGCCAAGCGGTTCCCGCCTATGCCGACTACGCCGGGTCGGTCGTCAGCACGGCCTCGTTGAACGGACCGAACGACGTGCCGGCCACCTGGCTGCAACCGGGCGAAAACCTGCTGGCCGTGGAAGTGCACCAGGCCAATTCCGGCAGCAGCGACCTCACCTTTGCGCTGCGGCTGTTCCAGAGCCTCAGCCAGACCAACATCGGCACCGGGCTCCTGCCGCCGGTGCTGAATGAAGTGCTCGCGCGTAACTACGGGCTCCAGGAAAGCGACGGCACCTATCCTGAGTGGATTGAACTGCACAATCCCAACGCCCAGGCCCTCGACGTGTCGGGCCTCGCGCTGACCGATGATCCGGCCCAGCCCAACCGGTTCGTGTTCGCACCCGGGACCGTCCTCGCGCCCCACGGTTTCCTGCGCGTCCGCCTGGAAGGCGTCGGCTGGACCGGCGGCAATTCTCCGGCGATTCCCGCGGCGGCCTTCAAGCTGGATGGCGACGGCGACCAGGTGTTCCTGCTCGATACCGCCGCCAACTCCCGTGCGCTGCTGGATTCGGTCGCCTTCGGTCTGCAGCTTCACGACCGGTCGATTGGCCGCGTGCCCGATGCCACCGGCAACTGGCAGCTCGCCGAGCCCAGCGCCGGCGCCACCAACCGCGCCCTGCCGCTCGGCGACGCAGCCAAGGTCACGGTCAACGAATGGATGCCGAATCCCGCTTCCGGCGACGACTGGTTCGAACTGCACAATCCCGGCGCGCTGCCGGTCGAGCTCAGCGGCTGGCACCTCACGGACGACCTGACCGCGCCCGCCAAGCACACGCTGCCGCCGCTCAGCTTCCTCGGCACCGGCGCCGATGGCTTCGTCAGGATTGTGGCCGACGGTTCCGCCGGCGGCGCGGGCAACCACGTCGGGTTCAAGCTCGACAACAAGGGTGAGTCCCTCGGCCTGGCCAATCCGGACGGCACGCTGGTCAGCCAGATCTCCTATGCCGCGGCGACCAAGGGCGTGAGCGAAGGCCGCTTCCCGGACAGTTCGGCGACCATTGTCCGCTTCCCCACGTTGCCGACGCCGGGCGCCAGCAATCGCGCCGATGCCGACCGCGATGGCCTCCCGGACGACTGGGAACTGGCCCACCTCCTCTCGGCGGCCGATCCCGCGGATGCCCTGGCCGATGCCGACGGTGACGGCCGCAGCAACCGCGATGAATTCTTCGCCGGCACCGACCCGCAGAACGCCGCCAGCTCCCTGCGGGTGGAGTTGCCCGCGCAGGATGGCATCACTGTCACCCTCCGGTTCACGGCCGGCGACGGAATCGCCTACGGCGTCGAGGCCGCCGATGACCTGGAGTTGGCCGTGTGGACCAAGCTGGCCAACATCGCAGCCCGGCCCGGATCGCGGACGCTCCAACTCACCGTTCCCCAAGGCGCATTGCCCCGCTACTTCCGGGTGGTGGTGGACTGAACCGGCGGCACATCGCGAACCGCATCCCATCGGCGGGAAAACAATTCGTCCTGCCGGCGTCAGGCGCTAACCTGCGACCGCATGTTCGCCCAGCGCCTGCGCCAGCTCGGCCAGACCATCCAGAACCTCCAGCGGTTCCGGGAGATCGTCGGCGTGTTCCTCAAATACGGTTACGAGGATCTCGCCCACCGGCTGCACCTGCCGCGCCTGCTCGGCCTGCCCACGCGCCGCCTGCGCGCCGAGGCGGAATCGGTCCGCGACCTGTCCAACCCGGAAAAGCTCCGGGCCGCCTTTGAGGAGCTGGGGCCTACCTTCGTCAAGGTGGGCCAGCTTCTTTCCAGCCGCACCGGCACCTTGCCGGAGGAATACGCGGTCGAGCTCGCCAAGCTTCAGGACGCGGTCGCTCCCCTGCCCTTCGCCGAGGTCGAGGCCATCCTCGCGGCGGAGCTGCCGTTGCCCATTTCCGAGGTGTTCTCCGAGATCAGTCCGGAGCCGCTCGGCTCCGCGTCCATCGGGCAGGTCCACCGCGCCCGGCTGCGGACCGGTCAGGATGTCGTCGTAAAGGTCCAGCGACCCGGGATTGCGAAGACCGTCCGCACCGACCTCGACATCCTGCGCCAGCTTGCGAGCACAATGGAATCGCAGCTCGAATCCTGGCGGCACCATCGGCCCACCGCCGTCGTGGACGAACTCCGGCGTTCGCTGACCAAGGAGCTGGATTACACGGTCGAGGCCAGCCACCTCGAACGGTTCGCGGCCCAGTTCCCGGAAGAGCCGACCCTGCATTTGCCGCGGGTCTGGCGCGAATACACCACCCCGCGCCTGTTGGTCATGGAATTCGTCGGCGGCACCAAGGCGGCCCAGTTTGTCCGCGAGGAACGTGATCCGCGTCAGCGCGCCGAAGTGGGCCGGCGCGTCGGTGATCTCGTGCTCAAGCAGATCTTCGTGCACGGCTTTTTCCACGCCGATCCGCATCCCGGAAACATCCAGATCCTGGAGGGCGGCCGGATCTGCTTCCTCGACTTCGGCATGATGGGCTTCCTCACGCAGCGTGAGCGGGAGGTCTTTGCCGACCTCGTCTGGGGCCTCGCCTCCCGGGACGAAGTGGGTGCCACCCACGCGCTGTTGCGGCTGTCGGCCGACGAATCGGAGCCGGTGCTCGACACGCTGGAGGGCGACGTTGCGAGCTTCATGCACCGCCAGTTCCCCGCTTCGGTGAAGGAGATCCGCTTCGACGGCCTGATCCGGGAACTCGTCGAGCTCTGCAACCGCCACCGCCTGCGCCTGCCATCCGACCTGCTGCTGATGCTCAAGTCGTTTGGCCAGATGGAAAGCCTGGTGAAGGCCCTGAATCCGGAACACGACCTGATCGGCCAGGCCACGCCGTTCCTCAAGCAGGCGCGCCTAGCCCGGCTAAAGCCACGCCGACTGGCAGACGGTCTCCTGAACTTCGGCCAGGACCTTGCAGATTTCGCCCGCACCTTGCCGGGCGATCTCCGCGGCCTGATGGCCCGCTTCAAGGCCGGCGAGGCCCGCATCATCATGCGCCACGACGGACTGGACCCGCTGCGGCATTCGCTCGACCAGGTGACCAACCGCGTGGCGTTCGCCATCGTGCTGGCCGCCCTCATCGTCGGCACCGCCCTGATTGTGCATTCGCGGATGCCGCCGCTGTGGCATGGCGTTCCGGTGATCGGGCTGATCGGCTTCCTGATCACCGGCGTGCTGGGGCTCTGGCTGCTGTGGTCCATCATCAGGCACGGCCGGATGTAATCCCAACCACCTCTGAATTCCCCCAAATCGCGACTCCAAGATGTGGGCGGCTTGCCCTGCAAGCCGAGCGGGTTGCGGGGCAACCCGCCCACGAATCCACCGCCCCGCATTCGGCGTAAATGTCCTTCAGCACCAGACGCCCTCCGGCCATTCAAACCAAGGCGCGCTGAAACTGCGACGCCCAGGCTTCACGCGCTGGCAGCCGCAGGATTGAACCCACGAGAATCTGCCGCACCTCCGCGCGGTTCACCTTGATCCGGTGACGCGGGTCGAGCGGGTTTCCGGCCAGCAGCTTCACAAGCGTCCGGACCCCGATGAGCACCGGCCAGGCGCAGGCGAGCCGCAGCCGGAAATGGCCGAAGGGAATCGTGTTGGTGTAACGCCAGCCCGCCTCCAGGTGCCGGAAGGCCAGTTCCACCAACTCCCGATACAGGGGTCGCAGCTTCGGTTCCGAGCCGGGCGCCAGCAGATCGCGCGGACTCAAGCCGAGGCGCTCCAACCGGTCGGCCGGCAGGTAGCATCGGCCGTTTTGCAGGTCGCGCGGCAGGTCGCGCAGGATGTTCACGAGCTGAAGCCCCTTTCCAAAGGCGATTCCGTCCGCCCGAAACGCCGCCTCGTCCAGGCGGTGGTTCGCGAAGCAGTGACGGCGCGTGAGGTCTGTCCAGAATTCGCCCACACAGCCAGCCACCCGATACGTGTAGTCGTCCAGCTCCTCAAACGTCGCCAGCGCCCGCAATGGCTTCGCGACCGGTTTGCCCACGACCGGCAGCGGCGGCGGCTTGGGCACGATCACCGGCGGCACTCCTTCCGCGCCCGGCGGAAGGGGCGGTGGGGGCACGGATTCGCTCACTTCAAAGCGGCGCAGGTCGAGCTCCTGGCCGGCCGTGATGGTTTGCAGCACGCGCCGGACGGCCTCGAGGTCGGCCGTGGTCAGCCGGGGCAGTTGCGCCGCCGCCAGTTCGAGCCGCTCCAGCAGCCGCTTCTCCGCAATGGCCGAGCGGCCGCGTTGCGACTGCGCCAGCCGGCCCAGTTCCACCGGTTCATTCCGGTCGCCGAGGATGCGGGACCGCAGCGCTTCGAGGGCGGCCAGCCGTTCTTCGACGGGCACCAGTTCCGTGTCGGCGATGGTGTCCGAGGCCCGCGCGAGCAGATACGCGAGCCCGATCTGGGGCCGCACCCGTCGGGGCAGGACCTGGAGCGTGAGGTAAAACGACCGCGAGGTGTCCCGCAGCAGGGTCTGCAGCGTCGGCGGCAATCCGACTTGGGTGAAGGTCAACGGCATCGGAGCGGTGCGGGCAGGGTCGCGGAACGCCGGAACAATTCGAGTCCTAAAGCGGAGCCACCTTCACCGACGGTGCAACCAGTGATCGGGATTGCACACAAACCGGCAGCACTTTGGCCGGCAACCGGCGGTCACGGTGAGCAGAGCACCCGTTCACCACACCTCGACCGGGCCCTTGGGCACCGGGATCGCCGTGCGGGTGGTGCTCGGAGGGCCGTCCTCCTGCATGAAGCTGGCCACCAGCGCAGCCGGACGGTAGCGGGCGGTCAGTTCCCCGCGTTCGTCGCAGAACTGCCGGCGCCATTCGCGGTAGTCGGCAAGGATCTTCAGGAACTCCGCCTTCGTCCGCAGTTGCACCACGCGTTTGTTGAAGGGCGCCACCGGACCGAACCGCTTCGCATACCACGGAGCCACCTTGCGGAACATCATGCAGCCGAGCTCCTCGCCGAAGACTTCGATCATGAGGTCGAGGTGCCGGCACATGACCGTGATCCGCTCCTCAAAGGTCGCTTCCGGCAACAGTTCGCCACAGTCCAGATAATTCCGGGTGCGGACAAAGATCCACGGATCGTAAAAGGCCCCGCGGCCGATGCTGACGCCCGCGCAGCCGGTTTCGTCGAACATGCGTTTGGCCGCCTCCGGCGTCGTGACATCGCCGTTGCCGATGACGGGAATCGTCTTCACCGCCGCCACCACGGCCCGGATCCCGGCCAGGTTGACCGTGCCGCCGAAGCCCTGTTCCCGGGTTCGGCCGTGAACAAACACCGCCGCCACGCCGGCGTCTTCCAGGGCGCGCGCCAAGTCCGGGGCCGTCAGGTTTTCGTCGTCCCAGCCCAACCGCATCTTGGCGGTCACGGGAATCCGCACTGCCTTGACCATCATCCGCACCAGCGCTGCAGTGCGCTCGTGCTCGGTCATCATCGCGGACCCGCCGCCGACCCGGCAGACCTTCTTCACCGGGCAGCCCATGTTGATGTCCACGGAGCTGACCCCGAGCGATTCCAGGTAGAGCGCGGCGTCGCGCATCTCTTCCGGCACACTGCCGAACAATTGAACGGCCAGCGGACGGTCCCGTTCGTTGGTCTCGATCAGCTTCAGGGCCTTCCGGTTCCGCTCCAGCAGGGAACGCGCGTTGACGAGGTCGGTGGTCGCGAGATCCAGCCCGCCCAACTCGCGCGCGACCAGCCGGAAAGGCAGGTTGGTGTAACCTGCCAGCGGGGACAGGAAGAGGTTGGACTTCAGCTCCAGCGACCGGAACCGGATCATGGCGAAGTCGGGGTTGGGGCTGCCGTCACCGTTCAGGCGGGAAAGAGCAGTTCCAGCAGCGGACCGAGGTCGCGGTAGTCCGGCACACAAATGTCGGCGCCGACGCCGAGGAGCCGCTGGCGCTTCCATTCGTCCATTTTGCCGGAACCGTTGTGGGCCTCGTCGCTGGCCACCGCCACCGCCAGCCCGCCTACCTGCTTGGTGTTCTCGATCTCCACGTAGCCGTCGCCGAACGACAGCAGGGAGCCGCCCGGTATCCGGTTCTCCGCGAGGATGCGGTCGATGACCATCTTCTTGCTGAACTTCCGGTAATCATCCTGAGCCCCGTAGATGTGGCCCTTGAAGTAGTGCGCGATGCCCAGTGCCTCGGCCTCGGCCTTCACGAACTGCTCGTCAGTGCCGCTGGCCAGGTAGATCGGCAGGCCACGGGCGGTCAGCGCGTCCAGCAGTGCCCGCGTGCCGAACACCGTAAGGTCATCGGGATTGATGCGGCCGGCGCGGATGCCCTCGACGCGGTGGCGGATCTTGGCATCGAGCCGGCGCAGGTATTCGTGCTTGTAGTTCAGCGGTTCGTCCGGCGTGCCGCCGCGTTCCTTCACCCGTTCGGCGAGCTGGATCATCTGGTAGATGGTCTGCTTGCCGTTGAGTTTCATGATGTCCTCAAACGCCAGTTTGCACCGGGCCTCGTAGGATTCTCCGGGAACCTCCGGCAAAATCTCGGCGAACATCGGCACCATGATCTCGGGCCAGCCCTGGCGGACGAGCGAAAGCGTGCCGTCGAAATCGAAAAGCACGTGGCTGATGGCCCGGCGGGGCTGGAAGCCGGGGGCGAATTCAACGAGGCCTTTGAAGGCAGCGGCGAAACTCATGGGCGGGGACGAATACGGGATTCAGCTCAGGGACACCAGTTTTCCAGTGCGAATGGACTCCTCCTCGGCCTCGCACAGGGCCACCGCCGCGGCGCCGTCGGCGGGCGTCACAACACTCGGCGCCTTGCCGGCCTGCACGCATTCGACGAAGTGCTTCAGCTCGCCAATGTAGCCGTCGCCGCCGTCGGGCTTGAGCGTCGCCGTCGGCACGCCCTGAACGATCAGGCGCATGGCGTCGGCCCCGCGGCCGCTGTCGAAGTCCACCGTGGCCCGCTCGAAGTTGACCGTGAACGCCATGTTGAACCCAAACCCCTCGGTCATCGCCCAACTGCCTTCCGCGCTCACCGTCGGTCCGCCCGGATACTGGAAGAGCGCCACGACGTGATCCACCGCGCCGCTGACCTTGCTGTAACCGCTCGCGAACACCGCCTGCGGCCGGCCGAAGCAGTATTGCAGGAAGTCCACGTCGTGAATGTGCAGGTCCAGCAACGCGCCGCCGGATTCGCCGCCTTGCAGGAAGTGGCTGTGGCCCCACGCCGGCGCCTGCGCCACGCGGCGGAAGCGCGCATCCCGCACCGCGCCGTAAGTGCCGGCCACGATGGTCTGCTTGAGCCACGCATACTCGGGCCAGAACCGCAGGCACATGGCCGGCATCAGGAACACCCCGCGTTTCGCTGGCTCGGCCGCCGCGTCGGCGATCTTCGCGGCATCGGCCGCCGTGCGGGCCATCGGCTTCTCCAGCAGCACGTGTTTGCCGGCCGCGAGCGCGGCCAAGGACAATTCCAAATGCGTCTTCGTCGGCGTGCAGATGTCGATGACGTGGATGTCCGGGTCGGCCAGCAGCGCGGCCACGTCGCGGAACGCCTTCACCACCGTCATGTCGAGCTTGAGCGCGGCCTGGTCGCCCACGTTGCCGGCGACCTTCGAGAAGTCGCCGTCGAGGTTGCGCCCACTGGGATTGCAGAGGGCCGCGACGCGCACTCCCGGAACCTTAGCGTAAGCCTTGAGATGGGCGACCGTCATGAAGCCCGTGCCGATGATGCCGACGTTGATCATGTGCCGGTGAGTAAAGCACCGAGGCTCACCTCGGGAAAGCACCTGAAATCGGGCGCAATGAGCCGGCTTCGTTTCTTCGCTGCCCAAAGACCAAACTTGCGGCTTCTCCGGCGGAAATGACTCTCCCGCCCGATGGATCCCGAAACCCGGCGAACTTTGGCGCTGTTGCTGGCCACCTGGCTGAGTGGCGGGATGTTGGCATTTCAAATGCCCAAGCTCATTCTCGCCGGCTATCGGACCATTCACTTTCACGAATTCGAGGCCGTTGACCTCCCGATTCAGCGCATCGAAAAGCCCCCTCGCAGCAGAAACGGGGGGGGGAAGCTTGATGGTCGTTTTAGGCCAAGACCAAGGGCTGGTTCTTCGCCTGCGCAAATCGGAGGTGCCGGAAATAGCCAACAATCCAGCCCCCGAGAGCATGGTCGGACGGACAATCCGGATTCTTCACCGACCTGGCGGATCAATGTATGGGATGAACGATCAGCCCTTGGCGGTCGCACCATTTCGGGAGCGACGGACGAGCATTGTTGCGGACGGAGCGAAGGCACTCCTGCCATCGGCCGTGTTCGGTCTGCTCGCGCTCGGAGTTTACTTCCGGATTAAGCGCTTGGAGCCGGCTGGCACCAACCGGAACGAATCGGCCGGGCCGCCACTGGCTGCCCCAATCCCTGCACCGCCGGGACGAGTAAAGCACCGAAGGCAGAAGCGGAAAAACATCTGAAATCGGGCGGAATGCGCCGGCTTCGTAACTTCGCTGTCCAATGACCAAACTTGCGGCTTCTCCGGCGGAAATTACTCTTCCGCCCGATGGATCCCGATGCCCGACGAACCTTGGCGCTGATGCTGACCATCTGGCTGAGTGGCGGGATGTTGGCATTTCAAATGCCCAAGGTCATTCTCGCCAGCTATCGGGCCATTCATTTCAACGAATTCAAGGCCATTGACCTCCGGATTGAGCGCATCGGAAACGTCCGTGGCGGCAATCGCGGGCAGCGCAGCTACGTGGTCGTTGAGGGCCAACACCATGGGCAGGTTCTTTATCTCCACAAATCGGAGGTGCCGGAAATGGCCGACGTTCCAGGCCCCGAGAGCATGGTCGGACGGACGATCCGGATTCTTTACCGGCCTGGCGGATCCATGTATCGGATGAATGGGAAGCCCTTGGCGATCGCACCATTTCGGCAGCGACGGATAAGCTTTGTTGCGGATGGAGCGAAGGCTCTGGCTCCGGCGACCTTCTTCGGAATCTTGGCGATCGTCCTGCACGTCACCCGAAAAGGAAAGCTGGCGGGCGGGGGATTCACGCCCACCAACAGCTAATGTCCAGCCACTCAGCTGCAAACGAGCCGACACAAGATCACCGCCGTGATGGCACCGACCAAGCTTCCCCCAAGCGACATCGGCACATCGCCGCTGTGGACTCTCCAGGTGCACTCGCCCACTGAACGGCAGCCGAGGCGACTGTCAGATTTGGAAACCGCTTCCGGCTGCATCCTCTCCGGCTAACGCAGATGCCACCTGGAGTTTGCATTCCCCTCCGGCGTCACGGACTCTGCCGGTTCTCCGCCGTGCCTGCCTTCAGCCGATGGCCTGCCCGCCCGGAGCCGGCTGATGAACCGCCCCTTCCGCGAGCTTTCCGTCGCCGCCGCGCTGCTCCTGGTGCTCGCGGCGCTGGCCGTATTCGCGCCGTCGTTCTTCCAGCCCCAACCGCTGCTTTCCCTGCTCACCCGCGAGGCGCCTACCCTCCTCGTCGCGGGCGGCATGGCCCTGGTGATCATCACGCGGCAAATCGACATCTCGGTCGGTTCCCAGTTCGCCGTGTGCAGCGTCGCGGCCGGCCTGTTGGCGACCCGCGTGCCGCCGGCCTTGGCACTCGCAGCTTCGGTCGGGCTGGGTGCCGCGCTCGGTGCGGTTAACGGCCTGCTGGTTGCCGGCCTCAAGCTGCCGAGCATCGTGGTGACGCTCGCCACGATGGTGACCTGGCGGGAAGCACTCCGCTGGCAGCAGCAGGGCGCCTTCGTAAACTTGCCGGATGGCCTGCAGTGGTTCGGCCTCGGCCAGCTCCCCGGCCAGTGGACCCTTATCGCCGTCGCCCTCGCCGTGTTCGTGGCCCTCGCGCTGGCCACCCGCCATCTCGCCGCCGGGCGCCACCTTTACGCCGTGGGCTCGGATGCGGAGGCCGCCCGGCTGGCCGGCTTGCGGCCGGAGCGGGTCACCTTCGGCGTGTTTGTGTTCCTCGGAGCGCTGACCGGCCTTGCCGCCCTGCTCAACGTCGTGCAGTCACCACAGGTGGACCCGAAGTCGGGCACCGGGCTGGAACTGAAAGCCATCGCCGCGGTGGTGGTAGGCGGCGTGGCGATCTCGGGGGGGCGCGGCCGCCTCGGGGGCGTATTCGCCGGCCTGCTGTTGCTGGCGTGCATCGCGCCGGCCCTCACCCATCTGCACGTCGAGGCGTATTGGGAAAAGGCGATCCAAGGCGCCATCATCCTGCTCGCGGTGGTCGCGGACGGAGTGAGGTCGCGAAAGTCGGGAGGCCAACCGTGAAAACCTCCCTCGATCAGGGACGCAAGATCCTGCTCCGCCACGAAGCCGTTCTCCTGTTCGTGCTGGTGCTGGAGTGGCTGTGGTTCAATTCCGTCGGCCGGAACTTTGGTTCGCTGGACAATTCCTACGACATCCTGCGGCACTCGGTGGAGATCGGGCTGCTCGCGCTGGCGATAACGCCTGTCATCCTCACCGGCGGCATTGATCTCTCGGTCGGTTCATTGCTTGGCCTGTGCGCCATCCTGTTCGGCAAGTTCTGGCGCGACGCCGGCCTGCCGATTCCCCTGGCCGCCGTCGCCACCCTCGGAGTCGGTGTCGTGGCCGGCGGACTAAATGCCGCGCTGATCACGCGCCTGCGACTGCCGCCGCTGATCGTGACCCTGGGCACCTACTCGCTCTTCCGCGGGCTGGCCGAGGCCATCACGCGCGGCGTGGACACATTCACCAACTTCCCCACCGGTTTTCTCCATCTGGGGCAGGAGCGTTCGCTGGGACTGCCGACGCAGGTATGGATCTTCCTGCTGACGGCCGTTGCGGTCTGGCTGCTGGTCCACCGCACCACGTTGGGCCGGTCGTTCCGGGCAATCGGTTTTGCGCCGGAGGGCGCCCGCTATGCCGGACTGCCGGTCGAACGGCGTCTCGCTCTCGCGTATGTGCTCGCCGGGTTCGTCGCGGCGTTGGCGGCGATCATTTACACCGCGCGGCTCGGCCAGGCGAAGGCGGACGCCGGCACCGGCTACGAGCTCTTCGCCATCACCGCGGTCGTGCTGGGCGGCACCAGTATCTTCGGCGGCACCGGGTCGGTGCATGGAACGCTCCTCGGTGTCGCCGCCATCGCCGTGCTCAACAACGGCCTGGTCCATGCGCGCCAACCCCGCGAAGTCGCCGGCATGCTGACCGGCCTGCTGCTGGTAGCCGCCCTCGCCGCGGGTATGCTGTCCCAGCTGTGGCGCGGGCGTGCGAAGCCGCTCCCACATTCGTCTCCGAAAGAAACGGAAGCGGCGAAGGCAGGTTGAATTCTGGCCCGGTGGCAATTGACCTTCCGCCTCGTCAACCGGGTTGCGGGGCAACCCGCCCACGGTGTGGCATCAGATGTTCGGGTAACTCCCAAACTCACTCGGCTTCAGGCCCGCGGATGCGCGGAGTCGTAAACCCGCTTCAGCCGTTCCGTGGTCAGGTGGGTGTAAACCTCGGTCGAGGACAGCCGGGTGTGGCCCAGCAATTCCTGCACGCTGCGGAGGTCCGCGCCGCGATCCAGCAGATGCGTGGCAAAGCTGTGCCGCAGCTTGTGCGGCGTGAGCGCCGGATCCAGGCCGGCCGCGGCCAAGTAGGTCTTGAGGCGCCGTTGGACCAGACCGGGTTGGATCGGGTCCAATCCGTTGGACCGCGCCAAGAAGACCGGCACGCCCGGCGTGAGCGGGTGTTCCACCGCCCGCCAATACGCCTCCAGCGCCACCAGGGCCGGCTGGCCGAAGGGAACCCGACGTTCCTTCCGGCCTTTGCCCCGGACGTTGAGGGATTGCGCCCCGCGGTCCACGTCTTCCACGCGCAGACCGCAGACTTCGCTCACCCGCAGGCCCGACGAATAGACGAGTTCTAGCACGGCCGCGTCCCGCAGGAACGGAACCGGGTCCACGGGCTCGGAACTGTTCTCGCGCAACCGGCCGAACTCCTTCAGTGGCGCGGCGAGCAGGTCATTCATCTGCGGTTCGCGCAGGAACTGCGGCAGCCGCTTCTCCTGTTTCGGCAGTGAAAGCCCTTTGGTCGGCAGGCCCTTGACCAGCCCTTCCCGCAACAGGAAGCGATAAAAGGTGCGCAGCGCGCTGAATCGCAGCGCGATCGCCGCCCGGGCGAGTTCGCGGCGTCCCAGCCACCGCAGATAGAGCCGCAGATCCTCGCGACGCAGTTCCGGCCAAGCCGGGGTCGCCTGCCGGGTTTCCCGGTGCCACTGGGTCAATTCCGCCAGGGCATGCCCGTAGTTGCGCACCGTGTAGGCAGACGTGTTGCGCTCCACTTCCAGGTGCTGCAGGAAGCGGGCAACCAGCGTATCGGCAGGCGCGGAGGGATCAGACATCGCCAGGCAACGCAGCGTCTCAGCGGAGACGGTTGAACTCGAACACAAACCGAACGCGGACCGGGACTGGCTGCCGGTCTTTCATCGCGGGCCGGAATTCCCAGGCCTCCAGGGCAGCCGTCACCGCATTCGCGAGGGCTTCGGGAATCGGCTTGGGAAATTCGACGCCACCGACCTTTCCCGCAGCGCCCACCTCGAACTCCACGGTCACCTTGCTACCGGGCCGGGGCAGGTCCGCCGGATAGACCGGCTCGACCGCGCGAACGCACACTGGACCGACCACTCCGCTCCGGTCGGACGAGATGACCTTGATGGCCTGCAACTGGCGGTCGGTGACAGCGACCAGCTTCGGCGCCGGCAGTTCATCCTCGGCCAGCCTGAACTGAAACCGCTGCGTCCGCACCTCGGGCCGCGCAGGATCGCCGGGCTGCGCCGGGCCGGCATTCCACTTCCCAACGACGGCAACGACGGGCGCCGCCAGCTCCTTGGGCGCCTGGTTGAGAAGAGTCACGTCGGTCACCGTTCCATCCGGCTGCACGGTGTAGCGGATCTCGACCGTTCCCTCGATGCCCTTTCGAAGGGCCGCGACCGGATAGTTCACCTGCGGCGATCGCGGACCCTTGGGGGGTGCCTTCCCCGCATCTTCGCCCTGCGCCAGCGAGACGCCGAGCACCATCCCCGCCAGCATGATTGACCGAAGCATGGCGCATGGTCTGCCGGCAGTCGGGTCGCCGGCAAGCGCCTTGCCTACCGCGTCCGCCTCCGCACACTCCGCCAGCATGTCCACCGCACGCTGCCTCGTTAGGCTTCTTGGCCCATTGGTCATTGGCCACTGGTCATTCATCCAGGCTGCCGACATCGCCGCCGCCGCGGCCGGCACCAGCACCAACGGCTTCAAGCCGCTGGTGAAGGATGACCGCCCTGCCACGCCCATCCTCGCGCCGGCCTCCAACGAGGGCGAAGTCCGCATCAAGCAGTTCAAGCTCACCCCGGGACTCAAGGTGGACCTCTGGGCCGCCGAGCCGATGCTCGCCAATCCGGTCGCCTTCGCCGTGGACGAAAAGGGCCGCGTCTTCACCAGCGAGACCTACCGCTACCGCACCAGCGTGCTCGATATCCGGCATTACATGTTCATGCTGGAGGACGACCTCGCGTCGCGGAGCATAGAGGACCGTCTGGCGCAGATTCGGAAGTGGTTCGGTCCCGAGGGCGAAAAGGCCCTGAGCAACGAGACGGAGGTCATCCGCCTGCTCGAAGACACCGACGGCGATCACAAGGCCGACAAGTCGTCCATCTTCGCCGACGGCTTCACCAGCCCGCTCAGCGGCATCGCCAGCGGCGTGCTGGCGCGGAACGGCGAGGTGTGGTTCACCGAGATTCCCAGCCTGTGGAAGTTCCGGCCGGCCACGGCCTCTGAGGCCGCCACGATGGAGCGGGACAAGACCAGCCTCACCGTCACCAAGACGCCCGCGCCCAAGGAGGCCGTGCTCCGTTCCCTGCCCCACGTTCACGGGAAAAGCCAGGTCGCCGAGGAACTCCTCCGCGGCTTCGGCATCCGCTTCAGCTTCACCGGGCACGACCTGCACGGGCTCAAGTTCGGTCCAGACGGCCGGCTCTACTTCTCCTGCGGCGACCGCGGAGCCCACATCGTCACCCAGGAAGGCACCGTCATTGATCTGCCGGACGAGGGCGCGGTGTTCCGCTGCGAACCGGACGGCTCGAACCTCGAAGTCGTCCACCGTGGCCTGCGCAACCCGCAGGAACTCGCCTTCAACGAATACGGCGACCTCTTCACCGGCGACAACGACTCCGACCAGGGCGACCGCGAACGCTGGGTCCAAGTCGTCGAGGGAGCGGACTCTGGCTGGCGCGTCGGCCACCAGCACGCGCCGCTCGGCAACGCCGGCATGTGGAATATGGAGCGCCTGTGGGTGCACCACTTCGAGGGCCAGGCCGCCTACCTCATGCCGCCCATCGCCAATATCAGCGACGGCCCGAGCGGGCTGGTCTACGACTACGGCACCAGCCTGCCGGAGGAACTGAAGGGCCGCTTCCTGCTCGCCTACTTCAAGGGCACCAGCGCCAAGAGCGGTCTCTACTCGCTGAAGCTGCGTCCCGCCGGCGCCGGCTACGAACTCGTGGCCCACGACGAGTTCGTGTGGAACTCGCTTGTGCCCGACGTGGACCTCGCGCCCGACGGCGCGATCCTGTTCGCCGACTGGCACGAAGGCTGGCCCAAGAGCAACAAGGGCCGCCTCTACCGCGCCTACTTCCCGGGCGTCATCGCCGACCCGGTGGCGCAGGAGACGGCGAAGCTACTCGGTGAAGGCTTCGCGAAACGCGGTGAAAAGGAACTGCTCGGCCTGCTCGCCCACCGCGACATGCGCGTGCGCCAGGAAGCGCAGTTTGAACTGGCCGCACGCGGGCCGAAGTCATTCGACGGGCTGAAGAAGGTAGCGTTTGAGTCGAAGAATCAGTTGGCGCGCCTGCATGCGATCTGGGGGATTGGGCAACTTGTCCGCGCGGCCTCCCGTTCCCAGTTTGTCGACGAGTTGGAATCGCTCCTCCCGTTGACGCACGCCGCCGACCCCGAAATCCGGTCGGCCGCGGTCCGCGTGCTGGGATCTGGTCGAGTCGTTAAGCTTGATCGCGAGCTGGACCGGTTGCTGGTGGATCCGTCGCCAAAGGTTCGGTTCAACACGCTGTTCGCAAGCCGGGAGATGCGGATGGGGATGATGCATCCGGACGCAAGCAGGCGGTTCTTCCGCTACACGAAGACTGGCACCGACAAAGTCAGCGACGTGACGGAAGAAGTTTTCGGACGGCGACTGACCGAAGCACCGGGAGGTCAGATGGCACATGGAGCATCAGTCCACCAGTTGCTCGAACAGAGCGGCGGCGACGTGTTGCTATGTCACGCCCTTAGCCTCTGGTTCGCCAGCTGGTTTCCCCCGGAACCGATGGTTGATGGGCAGTTGCGGTCGATGGGCTGGCCCGAAATGACCCACGAACGGGCGGCCATGCGGATGCCATTCCTGATGGCGGAAAGGCATCGTCGCGACGGCAGCATCGCCAATTTTCTCGCCGACCCCGACCCGCTGCTCGTCCTCGAAGCCGCGCGGGCCATTAACGACGTGCCCATCACCAACGCGCTGCCCGCCCTCGCCGCCCTCGCCGAACCCGCGAAGCTCGACGCCCTGCTGAAGCAGTTCGCGGCGTTGAAATCAGATTCACGCCCGCCCTCACCCCGGCCCTCTCCCCCGGGGAGAGGGAGAATCGAAGTCAGTCCTGCGGCGCAAGCACCCGCCGCGTCCGGAGTCGGCGCGCGTGCGAACCCTTCCCCCTCTCCTGGGGGAGAGGGCCGGGGTGAGGGCGGGCCTGC
>OFDN01000620.1_pt1 | contig 27584 bp, 26 predicted proteins | sample 1520971 | NCBI WGS metagenome assembly OFDN01 (sample SAMEA94257418, study PRJEB24077) | hot springs metagenome | biome: Aquatic biome; feature: Geographical feature; material: Water | place: India | collected 2012-06-12 | depth 5 m | reverse complement strand
CCGCCGCCGGGCCCGCCAGTCGCCGAGGAACAGCAGGATGGGAGCGGCGATGAAAACGGACGAGGAGGCCGCGATGACGATGCCGAACACCATCGGCACCGCGAAGCTCTCCACCGCGCTGCCGCCCCAGATCGCCATCGGCAGCATCGCCAAGAACGCGGTGATCGAGGTGTAGAGGCTGCGGGCCAGCGTCTCGTTGATCGACAGGTCGATCATCGCGCGCAGGCTCATGCTCTTGTAGAGCCGCATGTTCTCGCGCATGCGGTCGTAGACGACCACCTTGTCGTTCACCGAATAGCCGATCAGCGTCAGCAGTGCGGCGATGGCGGTCAGGTTGAAGTCGATGCCGGTCAGCGCGAAGAAGCCCACCGTCTTGGTCACGTCCAGCACCAGCGTGGCGATGGCGCCGACCGCAAAGGGCCAGTCGAAACGCACCCAGATGTAGGCCAGCATGGCGAGGCTGGCGAGGACCACCGACAGCATGCCGGCGGTGGCCAGTTCACCGCTGACCTTCGGCCCGACCACCTCCGTCCGTTCGATGGTCGAGCCGGGGGCGATCGTGGCGAGCTCGGCGCGAATGCGCTCCACGGCCTTGCTCTGCGCCTCCTCCCCGCCCGGCTGGCGCTCGGCGCGGATCAGCACGCTGGACGGCCCGCCGAACTGCTGCAGGGCGATCTCGCCGAGCCCCATCCGGTCGAGCCCGTCGCGCAGGGCGCCGAGGTCGGCCGGGCCGGCGGTGGACAGCTCCATCTGGATGCCGCCGCGGAAGTCCACGCCGTAATTCAAGCCGGGGCTGATGAACAGGCCGATGGAGGCCAGGGACAGCAGCGCGGAGATCCCGATGCCGGCGAAGCGCCCGCGCATGAACGGTATGCTGGTGCCGTCCGGGATCAGCTTGAGGCCGAAGGGCGGCTCGATCCGCAGCACCGCCAGCCGGCGACGCCGCACGATCTCCGTCATCACCACCCGCACGATGGAAACGGCGGTGAACATCGAGATGGCGATGCCGATTCCCATGGTCACCGCGAAGCCGCGCACCGGGCCGGTGCCGAACAGGAACAGCAGCGCGGTGGCGATCAGCGCTGTGACGTTGGAGTCGATGATGGTGGAATAGGCGCGGCGGAAGCCGGCGTCGAGCGCGGGAAAGGCGCTGCGGCCCTTGCGGGTCTCCTCGCGGATGCGCTCGTTGATCAGCACGTTGGCGTCGACCGCCAGACCGATGCCCAGCACGATGCCGGCGATGCCCGGCAGCGTCAGGGTCGCCCCCATCAGACTGAGCGCGCTGAGCGTCAGGACGACGTTGAGGGCCAGAGCCACGTTGGCCAGCAGCCCCCAGCGCCCGTAGAGCAGCAGCATGAAGCCGAACACCAGCGCGAAGCCGACGGCGCCGGTGGCGATGCCCATCTGCACCGCGTCGCCGCCGAGGTCGGCGCCCACCGTCCGCTCCTCGATCACGGTCAGCGGCGCCGGCAGGGCGCCAGCCCGCAGCAGGGCCGCGAGATCCGACGCCTGCTGCACCGTGAAGCGGCCGCTGATCTGGCCGGAGCCGCCGGTGATCGGCTCGCGGATCACCGGGGCGCTCAGCACCTTGCCGTCGAGCACGATGGCGAAGGGCTTGCCGACATTCGGCGTGGTGATGTCGGCGAAGCGGCGGGTGCCGGAGGCGTCCAGCCGGAAGGAGACGATCGGCTCCCCCGTCCGCTGGTCGAAGGAGGCGCTGGCGTCGCTCAACCGCTCGCCGGCGAGCGCGATGCGGTTCTCGATGGGATACGGACGACCGTCCTCGGCCCCCGGCAGCAGGCGCACGCCGCGCCCGAGCTGCGCCGGATCGCCCGACGCCACCATGTGGAAGGTCAGCTTGGCCGTGCTGCCCAGCAGCCCGCGGATGCGCGACGGGTCCTGAAGGCCGGGAAGCTGCACCAGGATGCGGTCGGCGCCCACCCGCTGGATGGTGGGCTCGGCGACGCCGACCTGATCGATGCGGCGGCGGATGATCTCCAGGCTCTGCTCCACCGCGGCATCGACGCGGCTGCGGATGCCGCCGTCGGTCAGCGTCACCGCCAGGGCGCCCGCCCCCTCCGACGTGATGGCGAGGTCGCTGGGGCCGCCGATGCCGGCGGGGCCGGCCAGCGGCTGCAGGGCGCGGGCGGCGTCGGAGCGCCGGTCCGCGTCGCGCAGGACGACGGTGATGCCGTGCTCGCGGGAGTCGATGCGTTGCAGGGCGATGTCGGCCTCGCGCAGGCGTTGGCGGGCGTCGGCGGCCAGCAGCTCGGTGCGCTCGCGGATCAGCTCCTTGGCGTCGACCTCCAGCACGAGGTGGGAGCCGCCGCGCAGGTCGAGGCCGAGGGTGATGCGCTGTTTCGGGAACCAGTCGGGAAGCCCCGCGAGGGTGGACTGCGGGATGAGGTTCGGCAGGGCCGTGACGATGCCGGTCAGAATGATCAAGGCATAGGTCACGAGCAGCCAGCGTGGCGTGCGCATGGGCGGAATCCAGGATGCGCCGCCGCCGGGTGCCGCCGCAGGGGCAGCGCCCGGACGGGCGTCGGTGTGTCGGTTCTTGCGGATGGCCGGCCCGTCGCGGGCGGCCCTGTCAGACCACCGGCGGTGGCGGCGCCCTGGCCTCGAACGCGTGCGCCGCCGGCGCGGGCGCCCGGCGACCCACCACAAGGGCATGACGAACCGGCCCCGAAGCCTCCGGGAGGCGCGGGAGGACCGACGCGACCACGGCCGGAGGACCATCACCCCGGAGGTTGGCCGGCCGCGGCTCCCCCGCCGCGCGGCTGAACACGGCCCGGAACGGGTCCCCCGCCCCCAGCAGGTCCGGCAGGCCGCCGCCCGCACCGGACAGGCCCGCCGGGATTCCCGTGAGCGGTCGGGTCGGGTGGCCGGTTGCGGCCGCATACAGGCCGAGCAGACCACACAGCAGCCACAGCGCGACGGCCGTCCTGGCGCGGCTGCCGGCGGAAGGAAAGGTCATCCGGCGCTGTCCGGTGAGCGGCGGCGAACGCCCGGTCCGGCCTCGTCGGAGGCGATCAGAAGCACGCCGCCCTCCTCGATGGCCTTGATCACCTGGGCCTCCGTCGCGCGGTGCAACTCATGACGCCCGGACTCGAAATCGCGGATCGTGCTGCGCGACACCCCGGCACGGCGGGCCAGCTCCTCCTGGGTCCAATCCAGAAGGCCGCGCGCGGCACGGCATTGCTCCGGCAGCAGATACACCGAACGGCCGGGTTGCCCATTCTGCCCGCAATCAACCATATTGGGTGAATTCCTGCAAGTCGTCCGATTCTCGTCGCGGCGTCATCCGACAGCCATGCCACCATCTCCGTTGGGAGGTCAATTCCGGAATGCCCCATGACACGCCCCTGATCGCAACGATCGTCGCCGGTCTTGGCATCGCCTTCATCCTCGGCGCCATCGCCAACCGCCTGCGCGTGCCGCCCCTGGTCGGCTATCTGCTGGCCGGCGTGATCGTCGGGCCCTACACGCCGGGCTTCGTCGCGGATCAGGCGCTGGCCCCGGAATTGGCCGAGATCGGGGTCATCCTGCTGATGTTCGGGGTGGGGCTGCACTTCTCGCTGAAGGACCTTCTGTCGGTGCGCGCCATCGCCGTGCCGGGCGCGCTGGTGCAGATCACCGTGGCGACGCTGATGGGGCTGGCACTGGCCCTGCCGCTGGGTTGGACCGTGGAGGCGGGGTTGATGTTCGGCCTCGCCCTGTCGGTCGCCAGCACGGTGGTGCTGCTGCGCGCGCTCCAGGAGCGGCGGCTGATCGACACGCAGCGCGGCCGCATCGCGGTGGGCTGGCTGATCGTCGAGGATCTGGCGATGGTCATGGCGCTGGTTCTGCTCCCGGCCATCGCCAGCGCGATGGGCAAGGGTGGCGGCACCGCGACGCCGGCCTCCAGCGCGGTGTTCGGCATGCAGCTCGGGCTGTGGGGGATCATCGGCCTGACGCTGCTGAAGGTGGCCGCCTTCGTCGCCTTCATGCTGATCGTCGGCCGCCGGGTGATCCCATGGATCCTGCACTACATCGCGCACACCGGATCGCGCGAGCTGTTCCGCCTGGGCGTCCTCGCCATCGCCCTCGGCGTCGCCTTCGGGGCGGCCAAGCTCTTCGGCGTGTCGCTGGCGCTGGGCGCCTTCTTCGCCGGCATGATCCTGTCGGAATCCCAGCTCAGCCACCGCGCGGCGGAGGAAAGCCTGCCGCTGCGCGACGCGTTTGCGGTGCTGTTCTTCGTGTCGGTCGGCATGCTGTTCGACCCGTTCAGCCTGCTGCGCGACCCGATCCCGGTGGTCATCACCGTGCTGATCATCGTGCTCGGCAAATCGATCGCGGCCTTCCTGATCGTGCTCGCCTTTGGGCACCCGCTGCGCACGGCGCTGACGGTCTCCGCCAGCCTGGCGCAGATCGGCGAGTTCTCCTTCATCCTGGCGGAGTTCGGGGTGAAGCTGGATCTCCTGCCGGAGCAGGGGCGCTCGCTCATCCTGGCCGGCGCGATCCTCTCCATCCTGTTGAACCCGCTCTGCTTCGGCCTGATCGATCTGATCGAGGGACGGCGCGCGGCGCGCGGCGGAACCGCCGCGGAGGCCGAGGGCGAGGGCAAGGCGCCGGCTCCCGAGCCGGACGTGCCGCCGACCACCACGCTGACCGGCCACACGATCCTGATCGGCCATGGCCGCGTCGGCAGCATCGTGCGCGAGGCGTTGCAGACCGCCGGCACCCCGGTCCTGGTGATCGAGGACGCGGATCAGCCCCTCGCCCGCGCGCGGGAGGCCGGGAGCGAGGTCATACTGGGCCACGCCGCACGGGCGGAGGTGCTGGCCGCCGCGAACCTCGCCGGCGCCCGGCACCTCATCGTCACCGTGCCCAACGCGTTCGAGGCGGCGCAGGTGATCCAGCAGGCCCGCGCGGCGCGGCCGGACCTCACCATCATCGCCCGCGCCCACGCCGACGCGGAGGTCGATTACCTGACCGACGCCGGGGCCGACGCCGTGGTCATGGGCGAACGCGAGCTGGCCCGCGGCATTGTCGCCGAGATCGGCCACCGGACGGCGTGAGCGATCAGCCGTTCAGGATCGCCTCGCGGGCCTTGCGACTGCCGGCCAAGCGCTCGCGGGCCGTGGCGAGGACCGGCCCCGGCGCCTGATCCGGGGTGCCGACCTCGAAGGGCGGCGCGGGGGCGTATTCGAGCATGAGCTGGATGGCCTCGGCCTCCTCGCGGCCCAGCAGGGCGGCAACGACGGTCAGGCCGAAATCGATGCCCGCCGTCACACCGCCCGCGGTGATGAGCGTGCCGTCCTGCACCACCCGGCCCGGCGTGGGGATGGCCCCGAAGCGCGGCAGGAAATCGATCGCGTTCCAGTGGGTGGTCGCGCGCTTGCCCGCCAGCAGACCGGCCGCACCAAGAACCAGCGCCCCGGTGCAGACCGAGGTGACGAAGCGAGCGTTGGCCGCCTGGTCGCGGACGAAAGCCAGGGTTTCGGCGTCAGTCAGCAGCGCGTTGACCCCGGCACCCCCCGGCACGCACAGCACATCCAGCGGCGGGCAGTCGGAGAAGCGGGTGGTCGGGGTCAGGATCAGGCCGGTGGCCGAGCGGATCGGGGCGGTGTCCTTCCACAGCAGATGGACCTCGCTGTCGGGAACGCTGGCGAACAGCTCGAACGGGCCGGACAGGTCGAGCTGCTGCACGGCGGGAAAGGCGAGAAGACCAAAGCGCAGGGGCATGGCGGCTCCTTCGGGTTGCGCACGGGTGCGTCTTGACCCGTTGACGACCGGCAGGGTAGCGCGCCACGCTGTGGCGCGATTGCTAATCATCCCGCAGATCACGCCAATGTCGAAGCGCACGCCCATTTCCTCGCCACCGTTGGACGCCGTCCCTCGACGGATCGAGATTCTGGGCTTTCCCAGGGCACAGCTCCTCGACATCACCGGTCCGATGCAGGTCTTCGCTTCGGCGAACGATCTCGCCGTGATGGCCGGGCGCCCCGCCCCCTACGCGCTGGGGCTGGTGGCCGCCGCCGGAACGGTCCGGACCAGCGCCGGGCTGGCTCTCGACGCGGCTCCCCTGCCCGCGCCCGACGACGGTGTGGACACGCTGATCCTGTCCGGTGGTTACGGCGTGACGGACGCGTGCGAGGACGCCGCGCTGGTCGGATGGGTGGCGGCGCGGGCGCGAAACGCGCGGCGGGTGGTGTCGGTGTGCAGCGGGGCGTTCCTGTTGGCCCAGGCCGGGCTGCTGAACGGGCGGCGGGCGGTGACCCATTGGCAGCGATGCGCCGAATTCGCCGCGAGATTCCCGCGGGTGCGGGTGGACCCGGATCCGATCTTCATCCGCGACGGTTCGGTGTGGACCTCCGCCGGGATCACGGCGGGCATCGATCTGGCGCTGGCGCTGGTCGAGGAGGATTTGGGCCGCCAAACCGCGCTGGCGGTGGCGCGCCAACTGGTGGTCTTCCTGAAACGCCCGGGCGGTCAGGCCCAGTTCAGCGCGACGCTGAGCCTGCAAGCGGCGACGGGACCCGCGGCTGACGGCCGCTTCGACGGGCTGCACGGCTGGATCGCGGAGAATCTGCGCGGCGACCTTTCCCTGGCCACGCTGGCGGAGCGGGCGGCGATGAGCCCGCGCAGCTTCTCCCGCCACTACCGGCAGGCGACCGGCCACACCCCGGCCCGCGCGGTGGAAACGATCCGGGTCGAGGCGGCGCGGCGGATGCTGGAGCAGGGGGCGAGCGTGGCGCAGACGGCGTCGCGCTGCGGTTTCGGCACGGAGGACACCATGCGCCGCAGCTTCCTGCGGCGGTTGGGCTCCACCCCGCAGAGCTACCGGGAGCGGTTCTGACCCGCCCCCCTGGAACCGCTCAGTCCAGCTCCGCGAACGGATCGCCGCCGAGCGACGGGTCGAAGCCCAGGTAGCTCCAGGTGGTCCGCATGTGGTCCGGCAACGGGGCCGTCACGTCGATCGGGCGGGCGCCGCGCGGGTGCGGGATGATGATGCGGCGGGCGTGCAGGTGCAGCTTCTTCGGCAGCTCGGCGCCGGGCAGGAAGGCCCCCTGCCCGCCGTATTTGCCGTCGCCCAGGATCGGCGTGCCGATGGCGTTCATGTGGACGCGGAGCTGGTGGGTGCGGCCGGTGCGCGGCCACAGCGCCACGAAAGCCGCCTGCTTGCCCAGATTCTCCAGCACCGAATAGACGGTCAGCGCGCGCTTGCCGTCGTCCTCGTCCTCCGCCACCCGCTCCCCGCGGGCGCTGCCCTCCTTGGCCAGCGGGATGTCGATCTTGCCTTGGAAGGGCTTCGGCACGCCGACGGTGACGGCCCAGTAGATCTTCTTGGTGTCGCGGCTGCGGAAGGACTCCGCCAGCTTGGTGGCGGCCAGCGGGTTGCGGGCCAGCAGCAACACGCCGGAGGTGTCCTTGTCCAGCCGGTGCACCAGCCGCGGCCGCTCGTTGGAGCCGAAGCGCAGCGCGTCGAGCATGGCGTCGAGATGCTTGGTGGTGCCGGTGCCGCCCTGCACCGCCAGCCCGGCCGGCTTGTCGAAGGCGATCACGTCGTTGTCGCGGAAGAGGACGCGGGCCTGGAGCGCCTCCTCCTCCTTCTTCGACGGAGCGGGGGCAACGCGCGGCATGTCGCGCACGGGGCTGTCGGCGACGCCCAGCGGCGGGACGCGCACGGTCTGCCCGGCCTCAAGCCGCGTCGCAGCCTTGGCGCGCTTGCCGTCCACACGCACCTGCCCGGTGCGCAGCAGCCGCTCCAGATGGCCGTGGGTGACCAGGGGGTAATGGCGCCGGAACCAGCGGTCGAGGCGGATGTCCGCCTCGTCCTCGGCCACGGTCTTGGTTTCGACGCTGCTCATGTCGGGACGCTCACCAGGGCTCGCACGATGGAAAGGCCGGCGAAGAAGCCGCCGACCGTCAGAAACAGGGTGCCCAGCGCGTAGGCCGCGGCTTCCCCCGGCGCACCACGCCCGGTGAGGAAGCCGACGTCAAGCGCAAAGGACGAAAAGGTGGTGAAGCCGCCGAGAACGCCGACCATGATCAGCGCCCGGACCTCCGGCGACGGCGACCACACATGCACCGCCAGCTCGGCCAGCACGCCCATCGTGAAGCAGCCGACCGCGTTGACGATCATCGTCCCCCACGGGAATCCGCTGCCGAACAGCCGCACCGCCGCGGTCGCCACCGCGTAGCGCGCGACCGATCCCAGCGCCCCGCCGATGGCGACGGCAAGGATGGTGGTGGGGGTCATTATGCGGCAAAGCTCCCGGCGGATTCAGGTCGCCGGGATTAGAGCGGAGGAACGGGGGATTGTCACGGGGAGTTGCGGCGAAGGGCCCCGCACCCGACCTCCCCCCGCTGGGCGGGGGGAGGAGATTTAAGCCCTCCCCCGCGAAGCGGGGGAGGGTTTGGGTGGGGGCTCAGCGCAGCAACCTGCCCTCAGTGCCCGCCGCCGCCGTCGAAGGACGGGGCCGCGATGCCGGACTTTTCGAGCTGGGCGATGACCATGCCCTTCAGCCGCTCCAGCCCCTCGGTCGAGAAAGCCTCGGCGCGGGCGACCAGCACGTCCTGGGTGTTCGACGCCCGCAGCAGCCACCAGCCGTCGGGGGTGTTCACCCGCACGCCGTCGATGTCGTTGACGTTGGCGCCCTCGGCCTTCAGCCGCTCCTTCACCTCGTCCACGATGGCGAACTTCCGGACCTCGTCCACCTGGAAGCGGGTCTCCGGCGTGTTGACCATGTCGGGCAGGCCGTCGCGCAGGTCGGCGAGCGAACCGCCGGACTTGCTGACCAGCCCGATCAGCCGGACGCCGCAATAGAGCGCGTCGTCGAAGCCGTACCATTTGTCGGCGAAGAAGATGTGACCCGACATCTCGCCGGCCAGCGGCGAGCCGGTCTCCGCCATCTTGGCCTTGAGCAGCGAGTGGCCGGTCTTCCACATCAGCGGCTGGCCGCCATGCTTGGCGATCTCGTCGAACAGGGCCTGGCTGGCCTTCACGTCGGCGATGATCGTCGCACCCGGGTGGGCCTTCAGCACATCGGCGGCGTAGATGGCGACGAGCTGGTCGCCCCACACCACGCGGCCCTTGTGGTCGATGGCGCCGATGCGGTCGCCGTCCCCGTCGAAACCGATGCCGAGGTCGGCCCCCGTCTCCGCCACCACGCGCTTCAGGTCGACCAGGTTCTTCTCGACCGTCGGATCCGGATGGTGGTTGGGGAAGGTGCCGTCGATCTCATCGAACAGCAGCGTGTGCTGACCGGGAAGCTTGGCGGTCAGCCGGCGAAGGATCTCGCCGGTGGCGCCGTTGCCGGCGTCCCACACGACCTTGAGGTCGCGAACCCCGTCATAGTCCTTGAGCAGGCGGGTGACGTACTCGTCCTTCACATCGACCGTCTCGGACGAGCCCTGGCCGGTGGCGAAGTCGCCGGCCTTGGCGATGGTTCCCAGCTCCTGGATCATCGCCCCATAGACCGGGCCCTTGCCCAGCATCATCTTGATGCCGTTGTATTCCGGCGGGTTGTGGGAGCCGGTGATCATGATGCCGGCTGCCGCCTCGCGGTCGCGGGTGGCGAAGTACAGCATCGGGGTGGGCCCCAGCCCGACGCGCAGCACGTGCAGGCCGGTGGACTCCAGCCCCTCGACCAGGGCCGCCTCGAGCTCCGGCGAGCTGGTGCGGCCGTCGTAGCCGACGCAGACCGTCTTGCCGCCCTTGCGGACGACGACCGTGCCGAAGGCCCGGCCGACGGCGCGCGCGTCCGCCCCGGTCAGCGTCTTGCCCACGATTCCGCGGATGTCATATTCGCGCAGCACCGTCGGGTCAAACGTGTGGGCGTTGCTCATGATCGCTTCTTTCCTCTCCTGATCGTTCGTTGCCGCGCGGCAGGTGCCGTCACTCCGCGTCCGCCGGCCCGGACGGCCGCCCGATGGAGCTGTAGGCGAAACCGGCCGACGCCATTTCATCCGGAGAGTAGACGTTGCGCAAGTCGACCATGACAGGACGCTTCATCAGCTCCTTCACCCGGGTCAGGTTGAGCGCGCGGAATTCGTTCCACTCCGTCACGATGGCGACGCAGTCCGCCCCCGCCAGCGCGGCGTAGGCGTCCTTCGTCCACTCCACGCCCGGCAGCAGCTTCTCCGCCTCGTGCGCGCCGGCGGGGTCGAAGGCACGGACATGGGCACCGGCCTTCTGGAGCGCCGGCACGATGTCCAGCGACGGGGCGTCGCGCATGTCGTCGGTGTTGGGCTTGAAGGTCACGCCCAGCACGGCCACCGTCTTGCCGTCCACCAGCCCGCCGCAGGCGGCGATGATGCGCTCGGCCATGGCCTTCTTGCGCCTGTCGTTGATGTCGACAACCGTCTCGACGATGCGCAGCGGGCTGCCCACCTGCTGGGCGGTGCGGACCAGCGCCAGCGTGTCCTTGGGGAAGCAGGAGCCGCCGTAGCCGGGACCGGGGTGCAGGAACTTCTTGCCGATGCGGCCGTCCAGCCCGATGCCGCGGGCGACGTCGTGCACGTCCGCCCCCACCTTCTCGCAGAGATCGGCGATTTCGTTGATGAAGGTGATCTTGGTGGCGAGGAAGGTGTTGGCCGCGTATTTCGTCAGCTCCGCCGTTTCCAGCGAGGTCATGACGATCGGCGTCTCGATCAGGTAGAGCGGGCGGTAGAGGCGCCGCATCATCTCGCGCGCCAGCTCCGACTCGGTGCCGATCACAACGCGGTCCGGCCGCATGAAATCGGCGATGGCCGAGCCCTCGCGCAGGAACTCCGGGTTGGAGGCGACGTCGAAATCGGCGTCAGGGCGGACGCGGCGGATGATCCGCTCGACCTCGCGACCGGTGCCGACCGGCACCGTCGACTTGGTGACGACGACCGTGTAGCCCTCGATGTTCTGGGCGATCTCTTCGGCCGCGCCATAGACGTAGGACAGGTCGGCGTGCCCGTCACCACGACGGGACGGCGTGCCGACCGCGATGAACACGGCGTTCGCCCCGCGCATGCCTTCCGCCAGATCGGTGGTGAAGGACAGGCGCCCAGCGGCGACGTTGCGGGTGACCAGATCGTCGAGCCCGGGCTCGTAGATGGGAATCTCGCCCTTCCGCAGCCGTTCGATCTTGCCGGCGTCCTTATCGACGCAGCAGACCTGGACGCCGAATTCCGAGAAGCAGGCGCCGGACACCAGCCCGACATAGCCTGTCCCGATCATCGCGATGCGCATGGAGCTGTCTCCTCGTCGGCCAGGACCCGTTCACCGGTTCGGAACGCACCGCCGCCCGCCGGGGCGTGGGGCGCGTCCGGACGGGCGGGCGGGGCCGGCATGGCGTGATGGTCAGAGGTACTTGCGAAGCGCGTCGCGCACCTTGTCGCCCATGTCGGGGCGGCTCAGCGCGTGGGCGATGGTGGCCTCGATGAAGCCCACCTTGTCGCCGCAGTCGTAGCGGGTGCCCTCGAAGCGCAGGCCGTGGAACGGCTGGTTGCCGATCAGCTTGGCCATGCCGTCGGTGAGCTGAATCTCGCCGCCGGCACCCCGCTGGCCCTTTTCCAGATGGTCGAACACCTCGGGCTGGAGGATGTAGCGGCCGATGATCGACAGGGTGGAGGGCGCGTCCTCCGGCTTCGGTTTCTCGACGAGACCGCGGACCGTGGCGAGGCGACCGTCGTCCTTCTCCACATCGAGGATGCCGTAGCGGCGGGTGTGCTCGCGCGGCACATCGACCACGGCGACGACGTTGCCGCCGACCTCCTCGTACGCCTCGACCATCTGCTTCAGGCAGGGCTTGTCGGCCAGCACGAAGTCGTCGGGCAGGATGATGGCGAAGGGATCGTTGCCGATCACCGCGCGCGCGCACCACACCGCATGGCCGAGGCCCAGCGGCTGCTGCTGGCGGGTGTAGAAGCAGCGGCCGGGAGCCAGCTCGCTGTGACGCACCTCGTCGAGCGCCGCGCTGTTGCCGCGCTCCTCGAGCGTGCGGTTCAGTTCGGTGTCGGCGTCGAAGTGGTCCTCGATCGCGCGCTTGGAACGGCCGGTCACGAACACGAAGTCCTCGATCCCGGCGGCGCGCGCTTCTTCGACGGCGTGCTGCAACAGAGGGCGGTCGACCAGAGGCAGCATTTCCTTCGGGATCGCCTTGGTGGCGGGGAGGAAGCGCGTGCCGAGTCCGGCGACGGGGAACACCACCTTGCGCACGGGTTTTCGCATCGGGGTCTCTGTGTGTTTGGTGTGGCGACGAACAATGGGCACGGCACGGTACCATCGGGACCGGAGCCTGTACCCGTCCGGCTTTCTGCCACAGCCGTCAGCGACCGCGCAACACACCCTTCCGCCGCATCGCGGCTGCGATTCCGGCGTAACGGCCGGATCGCGAAGGAAAGCCCTATCCCTTCAGCAACACATCCTTCGCCAGATTGATCTTCGCCGCGAGATAGGTGGATCCGCCATGGTCGGGATGGACCTTCATCATCAAGCGGCGGTGGGCTTCCTTGACTTCGGAGGGCGTGGCACCAGGTGGCACGCCGAGGATTTCCCGCGCCTCGTCCGCCGTCATCGGACCACCGGAAGCGGCGCGGGCGCTGCTGGCCGCCTCCACCCGTTCACGCCAGTCGGGATGGGCGCGGTCGAGCCATGTCTCCAGCAGAGCGGCCGATTGCGGATCGTTGCCGCGGCACTCGTCCAGCAGCGCCAGGAGGCCCGGGAAACCCAGGCTTTCCAGCGAGCGGCCGCGGAAGGCACCGTGCAGAACCTCACCGGTCATGGCCCCGGTGTCGTGGCTGAGGACCATGCGGAGGTAAAGCGTCTCGACCTGCGACGTTTGGCCGCCCGTTGGTCCCATCGCCGCCCGCATGCGGTTGCGCAGGCCGCGCCATCGTGAAACCAGCGGAACCGCGAAGGCGATCAGCGCCGTGGCGATTCCCAGCCGACCGGTGATGAGCAGCACGCCGACAACGACCACGGCGATGACGATCCCGACCCAGCGCAGCATCTTCGCCAGCGTGCGCGGCTCCGCCGTGACGAACACCTGCACCAGCAGGTACAGGCCGACCACCAGACCGATGCCGAGCAGGAACAGCCCCAGCATGACCACTGCGCTCCGCTCAGCCGCCGGAGCCCGGCCGTCCGACCTGACTGGTCAGAAGGCGCACCGACTCGCCACGGCCGCGGCTGAAATTCTCCAGCGCCGCGCGCCCCCCCGCCGCGAAGACGGCGACCGCGCTCAGAAGGTCGCGGAGCTGCTGCGCGGACGACGCGTCGAAGGGGCAGTAGGCGCCGCCGGTCAGCTTGGCCACGGTCTGGAAGGCGCGCCTGGCGATCGGATCCGCGCCCTCGTGGAACACGAAAACCGGCACACCCAGCAACCCCAGCTCTCCGGCGCGGTGCGCCACGTCGTCGATGTCCTCCTCGAAACTGTCGCCGACGAAGACCAGGGCGTTCACCTTCTCCTGCCGCGTCTGCTTCATGCAGTGGGACAGCACCCGCCCAAGCTGCGTCTGCCCGGCGTGGCAGCGCACCGCCGTCATCCGGCGCAGCAGCTCCGCGGAATTCGCCAACCAAGGGCTGGCTTGGCACTCACGAAAGCCGCGGTAAAAGACCAGGGACACGTCGAGACCGCCGAGTGCCGCCGTCTGCTCGAACATTTCGCCCTGGAGCTGGCAGGCGCGGTCCCAGGATGGTTCCCGGCTGGCGGTCGCATCCATCGCGAACATCAGCCGGCCGCGCTTGCCGCCGGCCGGACGGGCTCCGGGGATCGCGGCAACGCGCCGCAGGAACGCATCGACGTCCGCCTGCGAGGATTTCTGCGCCGGAAGCTGCCCGTTCTCCGCCATCGGCCCGCACCCCTTGCCGTTGTCTCCCGGACTCTGTCACATGGGAGGCGGGCCCGCACCCGTCCAGTGCATCGGAGGGGGAGTTCGGAGCCGAGCCCCGCCCCTTACGCAGCCAGTGTCAAAGCATCGGCCCCAGCACCCAGCCGGTCAAAGCCATCCGGCGTTCACGCTTGCTCCCCAGGCAACTCCGTGGTTGGTAACGACCATGACCCCCAACGACCTCCGCTCCCGCCTGCTCCACACCGATCCGGAGGTGTTCGTCATCGACAAGCCCGCCGGGCTCGCTGTGCACAAGGCCGGGCAAATCACCGATCATCTGGAGCTTTACCTGCCGTTCCTGGCCGAGGAGGACGGGCCGCCGCCGCGGCTGGCGCACCGGCTGGACCGCGACACGGCCGGCTGCCTCGTGCTCGGACGGACGGGGTGGGCGCTGAAGCGGCTGGGCCAGATGTTCGCCATGGGGCATGTGGCGAAGACCTACTGGGCGGTGAGCGAGGGCGTGCCGCCGACGCCGGAGGGCACCATCGACCTGCCGCTGCTGAAGCGGGTGCAGCCGGGCTCCTGGACCATCCTGCCCGATCCGGACGGTCAACCGGCGGTCACCGACTACCGTACGCTGGGAACGGACGGGGCCGGGCGGTCGTGGCTGGAATTGACGCCACACACAGGCCGCACCCATCAGATCCGCGTGCACTGCGCCGCCATCGGCTGCCCCCTGGCGGGGGAGCCCTTCTACGGGCCGGAGCGGCGCCCGCAGGGCAACCTGCACCTGCTGGCGCGCTCCGTGACCTTCCGGCTGTCGCTGGAGCGGGCGACGGTGACCGCCACCGCGCCGCCGCCGCCGCACATGCGCGACGCGCTGTCCGCCTGCGGGTGGGACGGGGCGTGACCGGCGGCGACCGCGCCTACTTCAGGTTCATGCAGTTGGCGTAGAAGGTCACGGTCGCCGGCCAATCGGAGAAGATGCCCTCGATGCCCACCTGCTGCGTCAGCACGTCCAGAAGCTCGTAGATGACCCCGTCGTTGTTCACGATGCTGTTGATCGACTTGTAGTAATAGCCGCCGCCCTTGTTCAGCGGTCCCGAACGCTCCAGCGACCAGGTGATGATCCTGAGCCCGGCCGCCTTCGCCTCGCGGGCGTAGGTGGACGGCACGATCTTGCCATCCCGCACGGTGACCAGCAGCGGCATGGACGGGGCGATGTAGTTCACGCCCATCGCCTTCAGCTCCGCCATGGACGGCTTGAAGGTCGCGGCGTTCATATGGTCGAAGTCCTTGTCGGTCTCGTCCCGCTCGTCGAGGAAGACCGCCTGCTTGCCGAACTCCGGCTCGGCCTTGATCCAGTAGAGGATGTCGGCGAGGTTGAAGGACTGGGCAAAGACGTCCTGCGGCGGAACCCCGGCGGCCTTGTACGCGTCGATCATGGCCTGGGCGTACTGTTCCTGGGTCCAGCCCTCATAGGGCATGGCGACGACCGGGGTTTTCAGCTCCGGGGTGAACTTGACGCCCTGCTTCTTCACCAGCGCGATGTATTCGGCATGGGTCATCAGCGTGCCGCCGCCCGCGGCGTAGAGATCGGTGCGCCAGTTGGCCGTGCCCTTCATGTAGGCGTCCACCGTGGTCGCCTTGCTGTTGGCCGCGTCCATCTTGCCGGTCAGGGTCTTGAACTCGGCCAGGGTGATGTCGCTGGTGCGGCACTCCGCGGACGCAGGCTTGTCGCCTTCGGCCGGCTGGAACGGCTTCGTGCAGTTCTTGGCGAGATCGGTCGCCAGGATGTTGGTGGTCGTGTGCAGGTCGTTCTGGGCGTGGCGGCAGACGAGCTGCTTGTCCTTGGTGAAGGCGACGTCGCACTCCTGGACGCCGACACCCATTCGGTAGGCCGCGGTGTAGGACTCGACCGTGTGCTCCGGAAACTGCAGCGGCGCGCCGCGGTGCGCGATCGAGAACTGCTTGCGCTCCTGCGGCTTGTCCAGGCAGGCCTCCAGCCGCGCCTTCAGCTCCGGGTTGGTGATCCGGCTGATCAGGTATTGGGGGCGCACCCCGACCTCAACCGGTGCGGCCGAAGCCACACCGGCGGCAAGAGCGCAGGCGAACAGACAGGCGGATGCGAGTGACCGGCGCATGGAAGGCTTCCCCGTTTCGAGTGGATCGCCCCAATTGATCAGCCGGCGATATCAGCGCCGTGACAGTCGATTGATCGTTCCATGACATCCGCCCGCGGTACCGCGTGGAAGGGTCAGCGGATGCCGACCTCGACCCTGTGCTCCGCCTTCAACGCCGCGACGGTCGCGGACTCCCGCCTCATCCAATCGTTGAAGGCGGCGATCAGAGCCGCGTGCTTTATGGTGGACAGGTGGTAATGGCTGCTGACGTGCGGCAGCCCGGGATCGAAGACCAGCGTGCCCGGCCGCTCCAGCCCCGACCGCAGCAGATGCTGCACCACGGCGACGTTGCCATAGGCGCCATCGACACGGCCGACCAGCGTCTGTTCCAGCAGAGCCGGGAAGCTGCTGTTGCCCTGCACGGTCACGGCACCGGCGGCGATGCGGTCGAGCCAGCCCCAGGCGGTGAAACCGCGCATGACACCCAGTGTGCGCACGGCGTCCACGCCCTGCCCCACCCGATCCGGCCGGACGTTCACCCCGTCCACATAGGCGATCACCGGATCGCTGTAGACCACGCGCCGCCCCGCCTTGATGTCGGTCGCCCAGTTGGGGTTGTCGGGGTATTTCAAGTCCACCTCGCCGTCGAGGAACTTCGCGTAGAGGCGGGCGACGGGGAAAGCCTGATACACCAGCGTGTGGCCCGATGCCTTGGCGAAGGCGTCGAAGAGGGCGCGCGCGAATCCGCTGTAGCCCTGCTCGCTCCACCGGTACTGGGGCAGATAGTCGATGTTCTCGACACCGACGATGAAGGTGTCGGCCATTGCCGGCGATGCCAGCCCGATGCCGGCGGCCACCATCAGGGAACGGAAGGCATGGCTGAGGCGCATCGGTGACTCCACCGACCGCCCCGGCGGCGGTCAGTCCTTGCGGAACAGGAACTCGCGGCCAACCTTCACCCGCTTCTCGCCGTCATACTCGATGATGTCGGCGGTGGCGTAGGTCTCGGTCCACCTCTCGGGAAGGTAGCTCCCGGTTCCGATGATGTCGATGGGGGCGTTGGCTTCCGCCATCACATGGCATTTCGCCGGGTTGAAGCCGGAGGAGACGACGATCTTCACCGCTGGGAAGCCGGCGTCGTCCAGCTTCTCGCGCATGTGGTAGACGGCCGCGGCCGACACGCCGGTGCCGATCAGGTAACGGAGCTGCGTCTCGTCGCGGTAACCGCGGATGGAGTGCGGCGCGTGCCGCTCCAGCACCGCATAGGACCCCGGCGGGTCCAGCCCCTCCACAAACCGGCCGCCGGGCGTGTCGAGGCGCACGCTCAGCTTGCCGCTGGCCGCCAGCTCGGGGAAGCGCCGGCAGACCTCCAGACCGTCGGAGACCTCGCGGCCGAAATAATCGACCAGCACGGTCAAGCCAAGGTTCGGGAAGGTCTCGTGGAACATCTCCGCCGCGCGCACGGTGGAGCCGGCGTAGCCGATCAGCGCGTGCGGCATGGTGCCCATGCCGCGGTGCTGGCCGAAGAAATGCGCGGTGCTGTCGGTGGCGTTGCCGATGAAGCCTTTGGCCCCGACCTTGCGCTTGGCACGCTCCGACCCCACCGCGGCGGCGTAGGCCATGAGCTCCTGCATCTCGGTGCCGGCGCAGTGCCGCGCGTCCATGGCGAGGAAGGCGACCTTGGGCAGGTCGGCGCACATGGTGAAGGCGTTCCAGGCGGCGACGCAAGGCGGCCCCAGCTTGCCCAGCAGCAGCGTTTCCAGATCCACCAGATGGTAGAAGGGACCGGTGATGTAGAGGATGGGCTCGCCGGCACCCACCCATTTGCCCTCGGGGTAGATCAGGTCGACGTCGACCTGGATGCCCCGCTCCGCCGCCACGCCGTGCAGCCAGTCGATGGCGAGGCGCGGGGCGGAGATGACCGGGCGGCGCATGAAGACGGCGTAGGTGACGCGCTTGTCGCCGAACCGCCCGACCGCCTCCTTGGTGCGGTTGAAGTAGGTGTCAGTCCAGGCGGTGACGGCGTCGGCGGTCGGGTGGCAGGGCGTCTGCCAGCGCGTCGTGTCGTCCATGATGCTCCTCCCGTCACGCCGTTGCCCGGCGCCGTTGTCGCCTAACGCGTCATTCCGCAGCAGCGGCCCGCCGCTCCGCTTCGCGCTGGGTGCGCGCGTGCTTCAGCTGCTCGGCCAGCAGGAAGGCCAGCTCCAGCGACTGGCTGGCGTTCAGCCGGGGGTCGCAGGCGGTGTGGTAGCGCAGCGCCAGCTTGTGATCGGTGATGGCCTGGGCGCCGCCGGTGCACTCCGTCACGTCCTGGCCGGTCAGCTCGAAATGCACGCCGCCGGCGTGCGTCCCTTCGGCGTGGTGGACCTGGAAGAAGGTGCGTGCCTCGTGCAGCACCTTGTCGAAGGGCCTGGTCTTGTAACCGGACGCCGACTTCACGGTGTTGCCGTGCATCGGGTCACTGGACCACACCACCTTGCGCCCTTCCCGCGTCACCTTGCGCAGCAGCGACGGGAACTTCGCCTCCACATGCTCGGCCCCCATGCGGACGATCAGGGTCAGGCGGCCCGGCTCGTTGGCGGGGTTCAGGATGTCGATCAGACGGATCAGCTCGTCCGGGTCGAGCGACGGGCCGCATTTCAGCCCGATCGGGTTCTTCACGCCGCGCAGGAACTCCACATGCGCGCCGTCCGGCTGGCGGGTGCGGTCGCCGATCCACAGCATGTGGGCCGACACGTCGTACCAGTCACCGGTGGTGCTGTCGACGCGGGTCAGCGCCTGCTCGAAGGGCAGCAGCAGCGCCTCGTGGCTGGTGAAGAAGTCGGTCTCGCGGATCTGCGGGGTGGTCTCCGCCGTGATGCCGCAGGCGGCCATGAAGGCCAGCGTCTCGTCGATCCGTGTGGACAGGTCGCGCATCCGCTCGCCGGCCGGCGAGCGCTCCACGAAGCCCAGCGTCCACTGGTGCACCTTGTGCAGGTCGGCGTAGCCGCCCTGGGCGAAGGCGCGCAGCAGGTTCAGCGTTGCGGCGGCCTGAGTGTAGGCCTGCATCATCCGCTCGGGATCGGGGACGCGGGCCTCGGACGTGAAGTCGAAGCCGTTGATGATGTCACCGCGGTAGGAGGGCAGCTCCACCCCGTCGATCGTCTCGTTGTCGGCCGAGCGCGGCTTGGCGAACTGGCCGGCCATGCGGCCGACCTTGATCACCGGGATGGCGGCGCCGAAGGTCAGCACCACGGCCATCTGCAGCAGCACCCGGAAGGTGTCGCGGATGTTGTTGGGGTGGAACTCGGCGAAGCTCTCCGCGCAATCACCGCCCTGGAGCAGGAAGGCCTGCCCCTCGGCGGCGAGCGCCAGCTTGTCCTTCAGCCGGCGCGCCTCACCGGCGAAGACCAGCGGCGGGTAGCTGGCAAGGCGCTGCTGCACCGCCGCCACCTTCTCGGGATCCGGATAGGCCGGCAACTGCTTCACCGGCCGCTGCCTCCAGCTCTCGGGCGCCCAACGCTCCGCCATGACACGCTCTTTCCCAAATGCACGACCACTGAGAGGGTTAGCCTATACCGGGAAACCCGCTGGCTTTCCACCCATTCGATTCGGTGCGTCGTGCAACGCTGGCACGCAGGAATCGTGCGCAGAGTGTGGCATGATTGGCCATTCCGTGCGTGCGGCCGGTTGTCACGGCCGGCGTGCCGCCACCGCGTCGATCTCCACCTTCCACTCCGGCCGTGCGAGGGCGGCGGCGATGATCAGGGTGGAGGCCGGCTTGTGGCTGCCGAGGTAGCCGTTGCGGACGGCGGCGAAGACCGGCAGGTCGGCGGCGTTGGTCAGATAGACCGTGGTCTTGACGAGGTTCTCCACCCCCATGCCGGCGGCGCGCAGCACGGCCAGCAAATTCTCCCAGCACAGCCGGGCCTGCGCCTCGACCTCCGCCGGCACGGTGCCGTCGACGGCGGCCCCGACCTGGCCGGCGACGTGCAGCGTGTCGGTGCCGGCGGGCACCAGGATGGCGTGGGAGTAGTGGCCCAGCGGGGCGGCGATGTCGGTCGGGGTGATGGTCTGCATGGATGGAATCCTCACGTGCGGCCGAGCATGGACAGGATGGCGGCGAAGGTCGGGGAGGCCGGGGCGGCCAGGGCGTCGAGCACGGTGAAGTGCGTGGTGCCCGGCGCGTGGGTGATGTCGGCGGCACCGCCCCGGGCGGTCCAGGCGTTTCGGAAGTCGCGGCTCTGCTGCTTGAACCCGTCCGTCTCGTCGCCGCCGACCAGCAGGCTGAGCGGGAAGGACGGAGGCTCCGGTAGGCGGTCCAGCAGCCACAGCGGGCTGAGGCTGCGGGCGTCCTCCGCGCTCATGCGCACGTCGCGGTTGACGGTGGTGCGCAGCAGCGGCTCCAGCGCGAACAGCCCGCTGACCGGGGCGAGGCCGCGGACCACGCCGGTCGGTCCGGCCAGCGCCGCCATGGCCGCCAGATGGCCGCCGGCGGAATGGCCGGACAGCACGACGCGGCCCGGGTCGGCGCCGAAGGAGGGCGCATCCTCCACCACCGCCCGCAGCATCCCCTGCACCTGCGCGGTGATGGCGCCCAGCGTGGCCTGCGGGGCGAGGTCGTAGTTGGGCATGATCACTGTCACCCCCGCGGCCACATAGGCGGCGGCGATGAAGGAGAAGATGTCCTTGTCCAGCGTGCGCCAGTAGCCGCCATGGATGAAGACGAGGATCGGCGCCCCCTGCCCCGCCGGGAACACGTCCATCACGGCGCGCGCGCCGGGTCCGTAGGGGCGGTTCAGTTGGACACCGGGACAGGCCTCGCGGAAGGCGGCGCTGCGACGCGAGTGTTCGGCGTAGACCGACAGCCGCTCCGGGTGGCGGAGGCGCAGGTTGAACTGCCGCTCCGTCGCCTCATCCACCGCATCAGGGGCCACAGGAGAAGGTTCCACCGGCGACGCCGCGGCCGGTGCCGTGCCGTCAAACACCAAGATAGGCCTCCTGCACCATGGGATCGCGCTGCAAGGTTCCGCTGTCGGCCGCCAGCACGATCCGCCCCTCGGCCACCACATAGCCGCGTGCTGCCGTGCGCAGCGCCATGCGGGCGTTCTGTTCGGCCAGCAGGATGGACATGCCCTGCTCGTTCAGGCGGCGGATGGTGGCGAAGATCTCCTTCACCACCAGCGGCGCCAGCCCCATCGACGGCTCGTCCAGAAGCAGCAGCTTCGGCCGCGCCATCAGGGCGCGGGCGATGGCGAGCATCTGCTGCTCCCCGCCCGACAGGGTGCCGGCGGTCTGCAACAGCCGCTCGCGCAGGCGCGGGAACAGCGTCAGCACGAACTCCAGATCCTCGTCCACCCCGTCCTGCTTGCGCGGCCAGGAGCGGTGGAAGGCGCCGATCTCCAGATTCTCGCGCACCGTCATGGGGCCGAGCACGCGGCGGCCCTCCGGCACCAGGGCGATGCCGGCCCGCACCACATCGTGCGCCGCCGTGCGGGCGAGATCGCGCCCCTGAAAGCGGATGGCGCCCTGCACCGGCCGCAGCAGGCCGGACAGGCTGCGCATCAGCGTGGTCTTGCCGGCCCCGTTGGCACCGACGAGGCAGACGCATTCCCCCGGTTCCACGGTGAGGGCGAGGTCGTGCAGCACCCGCACCTCGCCATAGCCGGCCGACAGGCCCGACACCTCAAGCATCGTCGTCCTCCCCCAGATAGGCCTGGAGCACGGCCGGGTCGCGGCGCACCGCCTCGGCGGTGCCTTCGGCGATCTTGCGGCCGTAGTTCAGCACCAGGATGCTGTCGCAAAGCCGCATGACCATGCGCATGTTGTGCTCCACGAGAAGCACGGTGACCCCCTCGGCGTTCAGCGCGCGGACGGTGTCGGCAACCCGCTCGGTCTCCGCGTGCGGCACCCCGGCGATTGGTTCGTCGAGCAGCAGGATGGTGGGCTCGGCGGCCAGCGCGCGGGCGATCTCCAGGATCTTGCATTCGCCGAAGCTGAGCGACCCCGCCTTCTCCTCCGCCCGGTGGGCGAGGCCAAGGCGGTCGAGCTGGGCGAAGGCCGCGTCGCGGATCGCCTCCTCCTCCCGCCTTGCGGCCGGGGTGCGGAAAATGGCGTGCAGCACGTCGCAGCGGGTGCGCGCGTGGCGGCCGACCATGACGTTCTCCAGCACCGTCAGATCCTTGAAGATCTGGAGGTTCTGGAAGGTGCGGGCGATGCCGCGCTCGACCCGCTGGTAGGGCTTCAGGTGCTCGATCCGCTGCCCGTCCAGCGCGATGGTGCCGGTGCTGGGCGCGGTCACCCCGGCGATCATATTGAACAGGGTGGTCTTGCCCGCCCCGTTAGGGCCGATCACCCCCTTGATCTCGCCCTTCGCCACGGTGAAGGACAGATCGGCCACCGCGCGCAGGCCGCCGAAGCTGCGGCCAATGTCGGCCACCTCGAGAATGGTCATGACCGCCCTCCCCGCTTGAAGCGCCCGGTCAGGGCTTCCAGCCCGCCGGCCACGCCGCCAGGCATGAACAGCATCACCAGGATCATGCTGAGGCCGAACAGGAACAGCTCCAGGTCGCCGAAGGAGCGCAGCAGCTCCGGCACCACGGTGAAGATCGCGGCACCGAACAGCGGCCCCCAGTAGCGCCCCCAGCCGCCCAGCGCCACCATCACCACCAGCATGACGGAGGTGAAGAAGCCGAAGGTCTCGGGCGAGGCGAACTGGTTGTAGTGGACGTAGAGACCGCCGGCGAGGCCGGCCATGGCCGCCGTCAGCACGAACACCACCAGCTTGTAGCGGAACACGTTCACGCCCAGCGCGTCGGCGCCGATCTCGCTGGTCGCCAGCGCCCGCAACGCCCGGCCCACCCGCGAGCGGATCAGGTTCAGGATCGCCAGCATGACGAGCCCCGCCGCAACCCACACCACCCAGTACATGGAGTCCAGCGCGAACAGCGCGTTGCCGGCGACGCTGAAGGGACCGACGCCCAGCAGACCGTTCGGCCCGCCGGTCAGGCCAACCAGCTCGTTGAACAGCACGAAGACGATGGCGTTGAAGCCCAGCGTCGCCATGGCGAGGTAATGGCCGCGCAGGCGCAGCGCCGGCAACCCGATCACCACCGCCGACAGCCCGGCCACCGCCATCCCCAGCGGAATGCCGATCCACGGCTCCACCGCCAGCTTCGCCGATAGGATGCCGCTGGTGTAGGCACCCAGCCCGTAGAACGCCCCGTGGCTGAGCGAGATCTGGCCGCAGAAGCCCATGATGGTGTTCAGGCTCGCGATCAGGATCAGGTTGATGCAGAACATGATCCCCAGCGACACCACGAAATCGTTGGTGGCGACGAAAGGAAAGGCGGCCAGAAGCACCCACACCGCACCAAGCGTCGCGTGGTCGCGGGAAAAGCCGCCCGCGGCGGGCCTGCGGCGCGGGCCGGCGGCCCCGGCGGTGTTGGCGGCGGTGTCGGCCGGGCGGGTCATGACGTCGTTCATGTTCGTCATCCCCGTCACACCTTCTCCACGGCCGGCGTGCCCATCAGGCCGGTCGGGCGCCAGAACAGGATGACCAGCAGCACCAGGAAGGCGACCGCGTCCTTGAAGTGGGAGGAGATGTAGCCGCTGGCGAAGGCCTCCAGCAGCCCCAGCAGCAGCCCGCCCAGCAGCGAGCCGTAGAGGTTGCCCAGCCCCCCCAGCATGGCCGCGCTGAAGCCCTTGAAGCCCAGCATGGTGCCGTGGTCGTAGGAGGTGAAGGTCAGCGGCGTGATGATGGCGCCGGCCACCGCGCCGGCCATGGCGGCGATGCCGAAGGACCACAGCACGGTGGAGCGCACCCGGATGCCGGCCAGCTCGGCCGCGTCGCGGTCGGCGGCGGCGGCGCGCAGCGCCTTGCCCAGCAGCGTCTTCTCGAAGAACAGGTGGGCCAGCACCATGAAGGCGATGGTGATGGCGATGATCGACAGGGTCTGCGAATGGATGCTAGCCCCGGCCAGATGGACCGCCGTGTCGCCGGCGAAGCCCGGATAGCCGGCCGGGTTCTTGCCCAACACCAGCATCACCGCACTCTTGGTGCAGATGGCGAGCCCGATGCTGATCAGGGTGATCAGAAGAGGCGTCGGCTTGGCGATCGGGAAGACCACCAGCCGCTCCGACGCCATGCCGACGCCCGTGACCACGAGCACAGCGAACAGGCAGGCGAGCCAGACCGGCGAGGCGGTGGCGGTCACCGTGGCGGCGGCCACCATCCCGCCCATCATCACCCATTCGCCCTGGGAGAAGTTGATGGCGTCGGTGCTCTTGAAGATGACGTTGAAGCCGACGGCCACCAGCGCGTAGATGCTGCCGGTGCCGATGCCGGCGAACAGGAGCTGCAACACCGTTCCGGCGCTGTCCATCGCGGATCTCCTTGCAAGGCGGTGACGGGTGGGCGTTCGCCCGCCTAGAACGACCCCACCAGCGGGTGGTCGAAGCGGGGAAGGTCGATCCGCAGCGCGGCGAGCTTCGCCCGCACCGAACCGGTGTAGGCGCGCAGCACGGCGGCCTCCTCCTCCGCCGTTGCGGCCCCCAGCCTGGCGGCGGCGCAGACCGCATCGGCGGCAGCCTCGGCGGAGGAGGCGTTGGACAGCCACGCGCAGTGGAAGCCCGCAAGCTCGACCGTGCGCATGTGCTCCACCACCTCGTCGCGGATGGTTCGCCGCTCCTCCTCGCTCCAGCCCGGCGCCCGCTCCTCGGCGTAGAGCCAGCCGAAGGCGGCGTGCCGCTCCTTGTCGCCGATGCAGCGGTCGAGCAGTGCTGCGACGGCGGGGTTGGTCGCGTTGGCGCGGTGGGCGCGGAACAGCTCCAGCTCCAGCCCGTCCTCCACCGCGCAGTGCGTGACGACATAGGAATCAAGCGAGCGGGTGGCGTTCAGCGCGCGGGTGTGGAGGTTGCGGTTGAACAGCGCTTCGTAGGCGCGGGTCGCGGGCCGGGCGAAACGCCCGCCGAAGGCGCGGGCCATCCGGTCGAAACAGTCGCTGTGCCACGCCTCCTCCGTCCCGCGGACGGGCAGGAAGAATTTCGGGTCGGACTCCCGCCCGTCCTCCATGCAGAAGCGGACGAGCAGCGCCGCCGTCTCCTTCAGCCCGATGGATTCGATCCACAGCCGCCGGCTCCAGGTCAGCCTTGCAGCCTCGCGCTCGGCGGCGCCGTAGGTGTCCGCCTTCAACGCGGCCCAGGGGATGTCGCGCTCGGGCTGCCAGCGGTTGTCCTTGCCGGACTGGTAGAGGTCGCGGATGCCGGCGATGTGCGGCGCCAGCCGCAACGGGAACCGCTTCTCGACGAAGAGCGGCGTCGGCCCTTCAAGGGCCGGTGGCTCGATGGTGGCGGTCTGCATGGTCCGGGCCCGCTCAGAAATGGCCGATCTTGGGGTGATGGAAGGTCGGCAGGTTGATGCCCAGCGCCTTCATGCGGTCGCGGATGCGCACCACGCTGTCCACGAAGACCGGCTTCTCCAGCTCCTCAACCGTCGAACCCAGCCCAGCCTCCCAGGTCAGGCGGTCGGCGTCCACCTCGGCGGTCGAGGCGGGATTCTCCGGGGCGAGCCAGGCGCTGTGGTAGCCGTTCAGCTCCACCTTCTCGATCATGGCGATCACCGCCTCCTCCACCACGCGGACCTGCTCCGGCGTCATGGAGGCGACCTGATGCTCCAGGAAGTACCAGCCGAAGGCGCAGTGGCGCACCTCGTCGCGCATGATCAGGCGGCAGATCTGCTGGGCGACCGGATCGCGCGTCACCTCCGTCAGATGGCGGAACACGTCGAAGGCGATCTCCTCCGCGGCGCAGACGAGTGCCGCGATGATCGCCTCCAGCGGCACCTCGGGATCGAGGGCGGCCTTGCGCACGCCGTGGGTGGCGACGGAGCCCTGGAACAGGTCCTGCACCGGCTTTTCCAGATAGCCGCCCAGCTTCTCCGCCATGGTGAAGCAGACCTCGGCGTGGCGCGCCTCCTCCTGCGAGCGGATGGTGAAGAAGAGCTGCATGTCGGACGGCCGGTCCTCCGTCACGAAGCGCACCTGCAGGGCCGGGCTCTCCGAGATGGCGCCGTACTCGCTCCACGCCCGCCGGCTCCAGTACTGACGGGCGGCGAAAAGCTGCTCCTCGGTGTATTTGGACAGGTCGAGCTGGTCCCAGGCGATGTCGGTGCGCGGATCCCACTGGTTCTTGGTGGCGGCGTGGAACAGCTCACGGATGCGCGGGATCTCGCTGTCGAAATTGACCGGGAACCGGTTCTCCGGCTGGTCGAGCAGCGTGTGGACGGCCATCATGGCCTGTTCCGGGGTCATCTGTCGGGTCAAGGGCATGGCACGGGTCCTTTGCCGGGGTGCGCGGACGGGAAAGACGGAGCCTGGGGGCCGGCACCGGAAGGGTCCGGTGCCGGCCGCACGCTCACTTGTAGTCGGCGAGGTTGAAGCGCCCGTCCTTCCAGTTCAGCATCACGATGTCGTCCTTGGTCAGGCCGGAGTGGCGGGCGGGCGTAAAGTTGAAGACGCCGCCGGCCCCGCGCACGCCCTGGATCGTCTCCAGCGTCTCGCGGACCTTCTTCCGGTCGCCCTTGCCGGTCTCCAGCGCGATGCGGGCGAGCTGGATGGCGTCGTAGGTCTGGGCGACATACTGGTTGGGGGCGCGGTTGTAGCGCTTCTGGAACTTCTCCATCAGCGTGGTGATGGCGGGCTTGGTGGGGTCGTCGGCCGGAAGCTGGTCGCCGACGGGGAACTTCACGCTGACCAGGAGCAGATCCTTGGCCGCGTCGCCGGCGAGCTGCATGTAGCGCTGCGAGACGAAGCCGTAGCTGTGCACCAGCGTGCGGTCGCCGAGACCGAGCTGCTGCGCCTGCTTCAGGAACACCACGCCGGCCGGGGTGACGGTCCATCCGATGATCGCCTGCGCCCCGCTGTCACGGATGCGGGTGAGCTGGGCGGTCATGTCCGTGTCGCTCGGGTTGAAGGACTCATAGACCGCCTCCAGCTTGCGCTTGGGCGCCAAGAGCTTCATCTGCTCCACGGCACTCTGGCCGAAGCCGCTGGAGTCGGCGAGCAGAGCCACCTTGGTGATGCCCTTCTTGGCGAAATAGTCGAACACCCGGTCGAGCACCGCGTCGTCGTCCACCGTGCTCTTGAAGGTCCACTGGCGCTCGGCCACCGGGGTGACGATGCCCATCGCGCCCTCGGTGCTGATGAAGGGCACGCCGGCCTGCTCGGCCATGGGCGCCATGCCCAGCGCGATGCCGCTCATGCTGCCGCCGCCGACGATGATGTCGACCTTGTCCTGGCCCAGCAGCCGGCGGGTGGCGCTCAGCGCCTTCTGGGTCTGGCTCTCCGCGTCGTAGAAGATCCATTCCACCTTGCGGCCGTTGATGCCGCCGGCGGCGTTGATCTCGTCAACCGCGATCTCCATGCCGGCCTTCATGTCCTCGCCCAGGAAGGCGGCGGGGCCGGTGACGGACAGGATGCTGCCGATGCGGATGGGGTCCGCGGCCTGGACGGCCCCGCCCCCGGCCGTGAGGGCGAGGATTGCAGCCACGGCGGCCAATGGGCCGCGCCCGGCGCGTTTGCGGAACAGCAGGTCGACGATACCGGTCATTGTTGCCTCTCCCTGTTCATGTCGGATCGTGTGGCGGGGCGTCGGCCCCGCGGGTATCAGCGGGCCTTGGGCCCCACGGCGGGC
>OFDN01000619.1_pt1 | contig 27602 bp, 22 predicted proteins | sample 1520971 | NCBI WGS metagenome assembly OFDN01 (sample SAMEA94257418, study PRJEB24077) | hot springs metagenome | biome: Aquatic biome; feature: Geographical feature; material: Water | place: India | collected 2012-06-12 | depth 5 m | reverse complement strand
GCCCCAACAGCCATCCGTTAGGCCGATCACACACAGGCCTTTTTCAACAGCCTCGATGGTGTTTTGGGAATGTCTGCGCCTGGGCGAGAGCGGAATGGCCGCTTAGAGGAACGCCAATGCCGATAGCTGACTAAGCCCAGCAACGCCTTTTTCCAAAAACGATGGGCGATCAGAGTTGGTAGAAGCATCGCTAGGCCGATCTGATCGACGACAATTGCGCGATGGTGCCAGCGTCATCCCGACCAAGCGCAAGCATCAGTAATCAACTAGAGCAGGGGCGTCACTCAAACCAGCGCCTCGATAGCGTTCACGACCCGGGTGATGGCAGCTTTGACGTCATCGATATCCGTGCGTGTGATTGGCCATTCTGTCCTTGGCAAGCCAGGTTGAAGATCACCCTCATGAACAATTTTGTTTCGCCTATTCGCGATCGCTGAAAGTTCTATTTTGATAGAACCTGCTTGCGACTTAACGCTCCCACCGGTTGCTCCATAGTATTTGGCAATCTCATTCCAAAGCTCTATCGATGAAACAAGTCTAATACCATCAGCTATGTCATCCGGTGCTTGGTAAGTAACCCGTGAAAGTCTCTCCCTAACCTCCAATTCGAACGCTGCGTCACTTACTGACCCGGGCCCAGCTGCGCGAATACGGGTTAGTGCATCAATGGTAATTTGAAGTCTCGAATATCCAGGACACATAGGTCTGGTGCCTTGAAATATTTTCACAAGGTTTTGCGCAACGACTTCATGCACATAAAGATCAAGAGCGCTAACGCGCATTGCCCATTCAGCGCGTAGCAGCTCAGTAGGATCGAGCGCTGCCGCTGCACTCCCCGAGATGAATGCGTAAAGCGTACCAAATAGATCAGCACGTGACCAAACAGCGTCGAAGTATGACTTTGGTGTCATTTCAATTACGCGGTAAGAGCCATCACTCGCTCAGCACAATGCCTAAAACTCTTTTCAAAGTTGTTCATATTGCTTTTAGCTTGGTCCCAGACTGCGCCTTTTCCCACGACCTCCGAGGTTAGCGCGTAGACAGGTGTTTGGTGCTCTTGGGACAAAGCTATCAATGAATTAAAATCCGCGACCTCCATGATTGGCTCCCAGGGCTCAATACCAATCCTTGATTTAAATTCCGAGCGGTCCAACATGTTAGCTTTTTCAAGAGTAGGCACGAGTATATCTTTTAGACCACTAACGAGTTGATCAATCCAATGCTGGAATGCCTTACTTGCAGAACCGTTACGTGGCCTATACTTCTGGATGACCGAACCAATATACGTCGAATTAGGAGGTAGAACGGGATAATCGGCCGTCCTTAAAAGCTCAATATTGCTAGCTGTCTCAGCCCAGCTTCTCCACCTTGGCAATACACGGGCAAGGGAGGACAATGCCATTGCGGAAAAGTAGTCTGGATGCAAAGGTACAAGAAAGTGATCACCAGTCATCAATAGGTTCTGATTAACCGGTCCTAGGCTTGGGCTCATATCTACAATGACGTAATCCGCATTGTATTTTGCCGCCGTAGCTTCAAGCATGTATCGAATAGAGCCAGGAAGATTTTTTAAAGCAAGTAATGAACCACTAAGTTCCTGCGCGATACCTAAAGTTGTCTCATACTCGGCAATGCCAATGTGACCAGGAAGCAAATAAAGGTTGCTATTTCCTGATACTTGAATGCACTCAGCCCCTGTTATCTGACGTGGCTTAGCTTCAAACGCCGGTGATAGGGCATCCTTTACGTTGTTCGGCGGATTATCTTTATAGGTTCCTTCAAGGTCCTCTACACCCTTATACCCAAGCACCATCCCCGTCAGATTACATTGTGGGTCGAAGTCGGCCATAATAACTGTCTTCCCCATGGTGCCGAGCATCCATGATAGGTTGAAGACAGTCGTGGTCTTTGAGACACCGCCTTTGTGGTTAAAAAGATTAATTATCTTCCCCAACGCTATGCCCCTCAAAATTCCTGATCCTCTGATACCATCGAAACGTCTGTCTGCACAGGTCGCGCATCTCCAATGTGCCTCGTGCCTGCATTCCCCATGGAATTGAAAGATCGGGCGGACGGTAATCCCGAAAATGAACGAATAGCGGGACGCTCTCAGCCGTCCCAAATGGCGTGATGTGGGACTTACCCGCCATTCAAAAGCGCACGAAGAACGGCGGCTTTCGGCAGGAGCGGACGATCGATAATTTGCCGATGTCATCCCCCGAAACAAGCAAGATCTGGTCGATTGCTGTCCAGAAGCACGCGGCAGAACAACGTGAGAAGCTGATGTCTATCTTTCAATTTTCATTCAGAAATGCGCCTCTCATCCAAGTCGAGTTTCACCCCAATCCATTTTCAAAAGAGAAGGAACGGACTGAATCCGGGATAATGCCCTCGGCGCGCATCAGAATGAACCGATCATTCAGCTTCCTACCAGTCGTGCGGAGCGTACCACATGCGAAATCACTCTTTACACGGATAAAAATCGGCATCAATCCGGCCGGCGTAGCTGGAGATACTGCCGATGCGTTTTTTGCCATGGTCGATGCTCTGCATTGTGGCTTTCGCCTCACCGGCGTTTACGCAGGACGTGCTGCCGCTTCCGCTTGATTATGGTGCTGCGCAAGAGCGGCTGCTCCACCGATCCGACGCGATCGAGGCTTCTGCCGCGAACATACGCAGCAAGGAAGCACAGGAAGGAGCGACCCGGACGCTCGGCCGCCCCGATATCGATATCGAGGCGCAACTGCTGGAATATCAAAAGACGCTCTATCTGCCTCTCGGCTCGCTGGCACCTGTGGCGGAAGCCTTCGGCATCCCCGATCCGCTGAAGTTCAGGCAGGAACGCACCAGTACACGGCCGATCGTCACGGCCACGTTGCCAATCTACGCCGGCGGGCAGATCAGTGGCACGCAGGCCGGCGCACGCGCCCAGGTCGCGCAGGCAAAGGCGGATCGGGACATTGCGATCGACGATGCGCTCGTCCAGCTTGTCCGGGCCTATTACGGGCAACAGCTTGCCGAACGAGCGCTTGGCATCCGCCGCGATGTGCTCGATGGCCTCGAGCGGCACGTTGCCGACGCGGTGAAGCTCGAACAGGCACGCTTCATCAGTCGCGCGCAACGCTTGCAGGCGGAGGTCGCGCGCGACGACGCGGCGCGCGACTATGCACAGGCGATTTCCGATCTTGCCACCGCCAATGCCGCGCTCGCCGGGATACTGCGCGCGCCGGCGGGGGTGCGCCCAATCAGTCCGCTCGGGGTCGATTCGCGGCCACTCGCGCCGCTCGCCACGTTCAAGGCCGCCGCGCTGGACACACATCCCCAGCTCGCCCGGTTGCGGGCGCTGGAGGACCAGGCGGAGGCCGGCGTGAAGATCCAGCAATCAAAGCTCCGGCCAACCATCTACGGCTTTGGGCAATATAATTTCGACCGACGCAATTCACTGCTCACGGATCCCGATTGGTCGATCGGCGTCGGCTTGAAATACAAGCTCATCTCCGGCGCGGGCCGGCAGCAGCAGGTGGAGGCCGCGCGCGCGACAGTGGAGCAGGCCGACGCCGGGCTGCGCGAGGCGCGCACCCAGCTCGATATCGGCGTGACCAAGGCGTGGAATGACGTGGAGGCGGCGCGTAAACGGTTCCTGCTCCTCGACAGTGCGCTGGTCTCGGCGGACGAGAATGTGCGTCTCCAGACCCTATCCTATCGCGAGCAACAAGCGACGTCGCTCGACGTGGTCGACGCGCAACTCGGGCGCGGCCGGGCCCGCATTCAGCGCGCACAGGCGGCGAATGACTATGTGCAAGCGCTCGCCCGGCTACTCAGCATGAGCGGGCAGGTCGACCGGATGCCGGAATATCTCTCGCGGGCCGACAAGGTGATCCCATGACCGAACCCACGCAAGACGACGCGCCCCCGCCTGTCGAGGCCCCCGTGCCCGCCGCCATTCCCGCCGACGCACCCGCACCATCCGACGCGCCAGCACCCGCTGCCCCGCCCGCGCCCACCACGCACGGTCGGCCGATGGTGATCATCGCGGCGATTATCGTGACGGCACTGCTCGCGCTTGGTTTGTGGCTCAGCTACCGCCCCGCGCCCGATCAGCTTCAGGGCATGGTCGATGCGCGCGCACTTCGGATCAGTAGCAAGGTGACCGGGCGGATCGCCGCCTTCCATGTCGAGGAGGGCCAGCCGGTGAAGGCAGGGCAATTGCTCTACACAATCGCCAGCCCCGAAGTTGCCGCCAAGTCCGAACAAGCGGGCGGCGCGCTCGTGGCGGCGCAGGCGGTGGAAAGCAAGGCGGACGAAGGTGCGCGGCCAGAAGATATCCGCGCGGCGGAGGCACAGTGGCGCCGCGCAAAGGCCGCCGCCGAGCTCGCCCAGACCACCTATGCACGCACCCAGCAGCTCTATGAACAGGGTGTGCTCGCCGGTCAGAAAGCGGACGAGGCCCGCACCAATGCCGTCGCCTCCGCCGAACAGGCCAAGGCGGCACGAGCGCAATATGATCTCGCGCTGGCCGGCGCGCGACCGCAGGACAAAAAGGCAGCGAGCGGCCAGGTGCAACAAGCGCGCGGCGCGGTGGCGGAAGTGCAGGCGGCGGCCGACGAAACCCGCGTCATCGCGCCGGCGGATGGCGAAATCGGTAAGCGGCTCGCCCAGCCCGGTGAACTGGTGCCGCAGGGTTTTCCGGTGTTCACGCTCACCGATACCGCTCATCCATGGGTGACGCTGAACGTGCGCGAGGATCAGCTCCACGGCCTCGCCCGCGGCAAAGAACTGAGCGGCACAATCCCCGCGCTTGGCGATCTGCGCGCGCGCTTCCGCGTGATCTATACGGCACCGGCTGGCGACTTTGCGACCTGGCGGGCAACGCGGCAATCGAGCGGCTTCGATATCAAGAGCTTTGAGGTTCGCGTTATGCCCATCGCGCCAATCGTGGCGCTGCGGCCGGGCATGACCGTGCTGTTCGACTGGCCGGCATAACAGGGTGAGAAACGCCTTCGGCAGCGCGCTTCGCCGGGAAATGCGTTTCCTCGCCACCAGTTTCTGGGACCGTGCGCTGGTGATCTGGGTGCCATTGCTGCTGATGGCGGTGGTGGCGATCCAGTTTTCCGCGGGCGTGATGCGCGACCTGCCGATTGCGGTGGTCGATCTGGACGGCACCGCCGTCGCGCGTGAACTGACCCGCCGGCTCGATGCGGCGCCGGGGCTGCGTGTCGTGGCGCAGGTGCCAGATATGCAGGCGGCCGAACGGATCGTACGCTCCAACCGCGCCTATGCAGTCGTGCTGATCCCGGCGGATACCGAGCGAGCGGTGCTGCGCGGGACGACCGGCAGCATCACCACCTTTTACAACGCCAGTTATTCGACCGCTTCGGGGGCAGCCCTGCGCGAGATTGGCGCGGTCGTGCAGGCCTATGCCGCAACGCTCGGCACCGAGCAGGCCGCCGCTCTCGCCGGGCCTGGCCAGGTGCGCCGGCCGCCGGTTGCCGCGCAGAGCACCATCCTGTTCAATCCGCAGAGCAGCTACGAACTGCAACTCGTGGCGCTGATCCACCCCGCGCTGCTGCACCTGATCTTCATGGTTGCCGTCGCGAGCGCACTGGGCCGCGAGTTGCGCGACGGCACGATCGGCGCATGGATCGGCGGAGAGGATCGGCGGAGGGCGATCGCCGCAGTGGCGGGCAAGTTGACGCCATATCTGGCAATTTTCACCGGCTGGGGATTGCTGGCCACCGGCTATCTCGCCGGGCTGCGCGGCTGGCCGGTCGCGGGCAGCGTGATTCTGCTGCTCATCGGCTATGTCGCCATGTACCTCGCCTATATCGGCGTGACCTTGCTGATCGTCGGCCTCACCTTGTCGATGGGCAGGACGTTATCGATCGCCGGGCTTTACGCGGGCGCCTCCTTCGCCTTTGCGGGCGCGATTTTCCCGATCGAATCCGCCTCCAGCTTCGCCCGGATCTGGAGTGCGCTCCTGCCCTATTCGGCATTCGCCAAGCTGCTGTCGGAACAATGGATTATGGGCGCGCCCGCGATGAAATCTGCCGGGCAGCTGCTCGCTATGCTCGCCTTCCTGATCGTCGGGACAGGCATCGGGCTGCCGCTTTACCTGGCGGCTGCACGCCGACCGCAAGCCTGGGGGCGACGATGATCGGCCGCGCCTTCCTCGCCACCTTCCGCGCAATCCTGGCCGACAGCTCGGCGCTAATGCTGCTGATCGGGTCGTGCCTTCTTTATTCCTTCTTCTACCCCACCGCTTATTCCGGCGAGGTGCCGGTGCGGATGCCGGTGGCGGTGGTCAATCTGGATCATAGCGCCACCAGCCGATCGCTGGAGACCCGGCTCGGCGCGTTGCAACAGGCGGAAGTGGTCGCGCGGCTCCCGTCCCCCGCCGTCGCGCTACGCTGGCTGGAAGAACGGCGGGTGAGCGCGATCGTGGTGATTCCGCAAGGCTTTGAACAGCGCATCCTGTCCGGCGGTCAAGGGACCGTCGCGCTCTATGGCAACGGCGCCTATCTGCTGCGCAGTTCGACCGCGCTTGCCGGCATTGGTGCGGCATTGGGAGAGATCGGACGCGATGCTGCGGTTGCCCAGGCGATGGCCAGCGGGGCGCCGGCCGCCGCCCCGCTGGCGATGATCCAGCGCCCCTTGTTCAACACCCGCGAGGGCTACGGCAGCACGATCTTTCCCGGTGTCGCCTTTCTCATCATCCAGCAGACCTTGTTGATGGGGCTCACCGTGCTTGCCGCAACGATGCGAGAGCGCCAGGGAACGCTCAGCTTCGCGCCACGCACCCTGCTCGGCATCGCGCTGGCCTTTCTCGTCATCGGGTGCGCGGACATCGCCTATTTCACTGGTTTCGTCTTCTGGTTTCAGGATTATCCGCGCGGGGCTGCCGATCCGCTGACGCTGGTCGTGTCCGCAACGCTGTTCATATCCGCGACGGTCGCCGGCGCGTTGGCGCTCGCCAGCTTTTTCCGCACGCGTGAGCGCCCCATCCAGTTGTGGATCGTCACCTCGGTCCCGATCTTCTTCCTGTCCGGTCTGTCCTGGCCAAGCGAGGCGACGCCGCACTGGCTATCGCTGTTGGCGCGCCTCCTGCCGACGACGCCGGGAATCAAACTGATGGTTGGCGTCAACCAGATGGGCGCAACGCTGGTCGAGCAGCGAGGTGCGTTGATCAATCTCGCGCTGCTAACCATTTTTTACGGTGCGATCGCGGTATCGCGCTATCGCCTGCGGCCTTGCGGAGCGCCATAGCCCGCCGACTGAACATGCCCCCTGTTTGGTAGCGAGCCATTCACATCTCACGGCCGATTTTAAACTTTACGGGCGGACGAGGGACGCTCTGCCGCTGTCGTCTCACGGCCTCTTACCCCTTCGTCTTGGGATCTGACGATCGCTCAGTGACTTGGCTCCAGCCGCGAGCGCGTAATTCCACCTCCTGAATGAATAACTGGTTTCGAGATCATGCCTTCAGAAATTGAAGGACACCGATCGGGCGCTCCGCGACTCTGCGGTTGAACGAAACCCGAACGGCCATTTTTGGCAGGAGCGGTCATTCCCCGAGCGTCGGAGAACGACTTGAGTTGGTCGGCACCTGCCGTCCCGACTAGGAAGGTCGATTGAGAACGATGGTCCCCGTAACGCCGAACCACGGCCACGGGACGGGCTTTCCCAAATCCTGTTCCCGATTGCCTTTTCCCGAAATGGTGTCGGATCGACGGAAAAATGGGACGCTGTAACCTGCCGAGAAACACATGTTTTCCGACAGGCTAGGCGCTAATCGGCTGCGCCTCGATCGCTACGGTCGATGATGCACGACAAACCCTGTCGGATTGATGCACTGGCCGGAAACCTCATTTTGGAGGTTTTCCGTCAGGTCGGGGCGCTAGCGTATATCTGTGCCCGTTCTATGTAACGCCCCCGGTTTGGAACAGCTCTGGCTCTAGCTTGGTGATAACATCCTGTAGCGTGTTTTCGCGAAAGTCAGTCAGATACATAAAGGCGGGAATGCGAGTCGCAAACTTGATCAACTTTTCTTGGATCAGCTTGCGTTTGGATTTGTACTCCTTTTCCTCCTCCGTAAGCTCCTTCTTCTCCTTTGCGGTGAGCTCTCCGCCTTTCGCCTTGGCCTTGGCTTTTAGATCCTTCACGGCCTCGCTCTTGTTGATGATCGTCTCAATGACGTTATCGCCCAAGGTCCGCCAACCCTCGATCCGCTCCACCGCTGCCAATGCTTCGGCATTGTCGAGCACTCGCCGTAAGGTCTCATTGTCCACATTGACTAGCAGCGCCGACTCCCATTTGCGAGCGAGCAGCGTGGCGGACGTTCCCGCCATGGCGATATCAAGAATGCCGCCCGCGTCGATCTGCGTCATGTTCGCGCCATCGTAGGCAAGGACTGGCAGGAACGAGACTAAGTCGCGAACGGCGTTCTCCGGATTGGACTCGTTTGGCGACAGGCCGATGCCGTATTCTGAGAGTTGGCGAAGCGCGCGCGTCGGCGCGAAGTCGAAGACAAAGCACGCCGGCTTGAGGATTTCCTCTTCGTTCGGGTTATCGCCGTTCGGGTTTTTGATCGACCATGGCGACTGCACGCGGAACGCCGCCTGGAAGTAGGTCTCGGGCGATTTCAGGTTTCGCAGCATCAGAATCGCCGACCATTGCGGCACGGTAACCCCGGTCAGCAGCTTGCCGCAGGTCAGCGTGATCGTCTTGCTATCGAAGCCGCTGCCGATCGCGTTTCTGACCGGGGGCAGGGCAGACAAGCCGATGCCTGCAGCGGCCCCCGCTGCAACGATCGCCTGGTAGTCGCTCCACCATGCATTCTGTGGTTCCTCAAGCAGGTTCTTCATCGCCTCGCAGGCGGCGACGTCGGGCAGGTACCAGATGGAATGTTGCAGGTATGGCAGCAACCGCACGTCCGAATAGGGGAAGGGCGGCTTGGTCCCGGTCTTCAGCGCCTCGACCGTCTGTGGCGCGTAGGCACCACGAATAATGCTTAGCCACTTCTGAACCTCGTCCTTGTGAGCGAACTGCGCGAGGACGCCCGTGCCGCTCGCCCGGAAGAACTCGTTGAGGTCAAACTCGTCGAACTCCCCTGCGCTGGCGATAGCGAGCAGCTCGTCTGGCATCTGGTAGGTGAGCAGCCGCATCTGCGGCAGCGCCCCGTAGGGGTTGCGCTGGTCTGGATGCGTTGCGGCGAATTCGGCTTTAGCCCGCTGCTCGTCTGTATAGGTCCAGTTGAATATCTGTTCCTCGATGAACTCCCCTGTGGCGAGCGCCTTGAACGGGGTGCCCGACAAATAGAGGTAGGCGCGGGTTGTGATCGGCAGGAACTCGCCTTCCGCCTCGCTCAGGACGTTCAGGTCCTCGTTCACGTCCGCCAGGTCTGCGGCATATTCGATCGCGGCCTCCTTCTTTGCGACCGCCTCATCTTCGCCCTCGAACAGCTCCTTCGCGGTGTCCCGCCACGCACCGAAATGGTACTCGTCGAATACCACCAGATCCCAGTTAGTCGTGTGCACCCATTCGTGGCGCGCCTTGATATTGCCGGCCTTGTCACGGCCGAGCAGGTCCTGGAACGATCCGAAGAACACGACCGGCTTGGCAGGATCGACTTGGCTGGGATCGCCGCCGGAACTGCGCGACAGATACTGCCAGCCATCGAAATCGACGTGAGATTCCAGATCGGTCCGCCATGCGTCCTCAACCGCTGGCTTGAAGGTCAGGACGAGGACGCGTTTCGCAGCCAGCCGCCTGGCGAGCTGATAGGTGGTGAAGGTCTTGCCGAAGCGCATCTTGGCGTTCCACAGGAAGCGCGGCACCGCCCCTGGTTCTTGATTCCAGCGGGAATGGAAATAGGTATAGGTCTGCTCGACTGCTGCTGCCTGCTCCTTCCGCGGCGGGAACGTCTCGTGATGCGAGCCGGTGAATTGCTGGCCCGAGCGCAACTCCGCCAGAACGGATTTTACGTCAGCAACGGTACAGCGCATCCATTCGAGGGTGGGATTAGCAAACCCCTTCTGCTTTAACCGCTCGCGGACGGCGTGGTCGGTGAGGATGCCGCCATCATCCCGCTCGCCATTCTCGTCTATTTCGATCGTGTAGTTGGCGATGGCGGCAGTCTTAAGCTGCTCGGCGACACGCTGCTTCACGTCACGCGTGGTCTGGCCGACCTTGAGGAGACCAGCATGAGCGGCGTCGGCGATGGCGTAGGCGTAGATGCGGGGCCGAGACTCGGGCTTGGGGGTGAGAATTTGCTCAATGGTGGGCTTATTCACCGTTAGCCTCCAGCGGGCGCACCACCTTCTCTATAAAGGCGATCTCATCCTCGGTGATGCCGTACTTTTCGTACAAGGCGGCATCAGTCCAGCGCTGTGTCCAAGCCTGAGTGGGAACGAAGGTATAGACCTTGCGCGTGGTGTCCTGAGAAGGCTTATGCAACAGGATTAGAAGCCGCGTCAGGCGGCAAGACAGGTACGATAGTGCGCTTTCGGCTTCTGCTTTTGTATCGAAAGGGCCAATGCACAAATAGGTTTCCGACGAGATAGTATCCGGTTCACCTAGGAATGGCGTGCTGATGATCCGGTGCGGGTAAGTGTCGCGATTGCCAGTTCCCGGTGCAGCCCGGCCAGTGAAGATCTTCCATCTGTCAACGTACTGTCTGCCGTTTTTAACCGAGTCTCTAGAAACATAACCCGTGCCGCCGTTTTGGTAAATTAACAGGTCATCTTTGGCAGTCTTGATAGTCTTGCCTTTGAAAGTCGTTCCCAGGCCAAAGGGCTTTCTCGAACTTACCAGACGATCAAACCGCAGATTGTCTGGGAGCATGAGCGACTGCGATTGACCGGTCTCTACCCCAACCACCTTCTTGAGGATGGAAAGTCCCTGATTGAAGCGGATGAACACATCCACCCCACCTTCAAGAAGCTCACGCTCGACAGTTGAGGGCTGTTCGCCATTGAAATGCGTGGTGACAGAAGATCGTCCGCGATTTTCGCGGTCCCACAGGAACACGCAGATGCCACCTTTCAAGCCGACGCCAGGGAATACGTCTGACGCGCTGAGATAGTCATCAATCGACCGTACGCGATCGTCGCTCAACATGGACTCGCGGAACTCATCCAGTCCTTTTCCACCCGCGAACCATCGAGCCGGGATCACCATCGACATGTAGCGCGGCTCTAACGCTTTCGCTTGCGTTACAAAATGCTGATAGATTGGAGCCGCGCTCGTTCCAAAGCCGTCATCAGCAAGCTGATATGGAGGGTTGCCGATGATAACGTCGAACTGCATGTCGGCTCCAAACATCTCGCCAATGCGAGCTTTAATGTTGTTGGTGTGTATGAATGCGTAGGCGTGGGTTTCTCGCTCTTTGCCTCGATCAAAAGCTTGTTGGGCCGCCCCGCAAAAGGTGCACCGCGCTCCATCCCAGCTATGCTCCACCCGTTCGAACCAGATGTTGCCTGCCTCGGTCGTGAAGCTATCCGCTATCGAGTGCTCACCGTTGGCATACTTTGAGCAATATAGACTACGTCGCGCCAACAAGGCGGTCAGTGCTGTGATGCCGATCCCGAAAACCTGTCGGGTGAGCACATGATCTACCCGTTCCTGCAGGTCGGGCATCTGCTCGGCCAGCCCTGCAATCAGGCGGGTGGTGATCTCCCGGAGGAACACGCCCGATTTCGTGAACGGGTCGAGGAAGCGGACGGTCGGGTTTGCCCAGATGTTTGCGCCGCCGTTCCCCTCCGCCCACGCCTTGGACAGCGTGTCGAGCATCCGATTGGCAAATTCGGGCGGCGTAAACACCTCGTCGTTCGAGAGGTTGGCGATGCAGGTCAGAACATCGGGATTGCGCCCCCGCAGCGTGAAACTAGCCTGATCGAGCATCCGCGTTTTTCCCCCCATCCGCCGCAGCCAGTTCCCGCACCGTCATTGGTGGGTAGTCCTTCACAGGCGTGAACACCTCGTGCCGACCCAACCCGCCGAACAGTGACGCCTGCTCCCTCACGCTGGAGTGTCGAAGCTCGCCCGCACGAGTAAGGGAATCAAGTCGGAAGTCGCGTCGATTGAACTTGCCCTTGCCCACAGACGACCACTCGGTGACGCGGATCGGCCGACCATCGCTCGCGACCATCTTCATCGCGTCACCTTGGATCAGGTTGAGCGACAGAACATGGCTGGCTGCCCGATACAGCTCGTCCTCCTCCCGAATGCCGAGATAGGCGGCGAACACCTCCAGCATGTTCGCTCGGCACTCCGCAATATTGTCCGCCAATAGCTCGATCCCGTACAGGCTAGTCAGCGCTAGTAGCGCATAATGCTGCCTCTCGTACGCCACCTTCCCGTATTTCAGTTCCACTGCGGCCAGCTTGCGCTGTAAGATCGGGACAAGAAAGTTGCCGCTCCCGCAGGCCGGTTCCAAAAAGCGGGAATCGACCCGTTTGGTTTCGCCCTGCACCAGGTCGAGCATTTTCCCGACCAGCCATGACGGCGTGAAAACCTCGGCATGATCGGCGACACGCTTCCTTGATCTGATCAGCGCCTCGGCTGGGACGTTCGCACCCTTAACTATCACGACGGGCCGCTCAGCTCGCAAAGGCTGTGGCCAATCAGCATCATCCTGTCTCGCTGACACCTCCTGCTGCGTTCCGGAAGAAGCCAAGGGCGCGGTAATGGCGGGTGAAAAGCGGGTCAGCACATCCAAGGACCGGCAGACATCAGGCGGTGGCTGGCCGGTTTCGTCGTCCCATGATGCCGCTGTAGCGGCTGATACGCCAAACTGCTCCGCGACATCCTCAATCGACAGACCGGCCTCTGCTCTCAAGTCGGAGAACTTCATTTCTGACCTTGCAACCGTCATCAGCCGTTAAGCGCATATTCTTGGACCAGCACCCTTTCGGGCACATGCCAGGCACCGGCGATCTTGCGGATCATCGGCAGTGTCAGGGCGCGACGTCGGCTAAGAATTTCGGTGGCGCGCGACTGGCCGATCAGGCTGGCAAGTTCGGCGCGCGAATGACCGTTCATCGCCATCGCGGCCTCGATCGCCTGCACAGGGTCCAGCGGTTCAATCGGCCAGCGCTTGCTTTCGTAGCTTTCGACGAGTGTCACCAGCACGTCGAGGCGGTCGCCGTCTTCGCTGCCTTCCTCGGCGCCCCACAGCGTCTCGATCTCGCGCAGCGCTGCCTCGTGATCCTCATCGGTACGGATCGGGTGAATATGCATGGGCCTACCTTTGCCGGGTATAGTCAAAACAGGTTGATCGTTAGAGCATCGATCCGGTCATATTCCGCATGGCTGCCAATGAACTTGATGAAGGCAATCGACCTTCGCCAATCAAAGGCCACTACCATCCGATAGTCGCCGCCAGCTATCTCAAAGCGCACCCGCTCCCCATTGAGCGACTTGGCTTTGGAGAAGTCGGCCACGACCTCCAGCGGACTGTGCCAGGATGCCGCTGTCGCAACCTCATGCCAGTGCCGTAGCGAAGCCTTGGTTTCCGGATGCCGATCCCAGAATGCGGATAGCCTGTTTCTGGCAATGATCCTCATCGATCCCTGCTATCACTTCCCGCAGCGGGAAACAAGTAGATTTCCCGTTACGGGAAGAGGCTGCCCCAGCAGTGTACGATAATGTCCTCTATCTTCCGCTTGTTAGCGGTACAGACCGAGAAACAAGTCTCCCATTGAGCGGCGCCGGAAGAGCGTCCACCAGCGCTGGCGGCGATGTTCCGTACGATCATGCGCCAAATGGCAACGCTGGCACAACGCCGCGAGATTGGCAGGATCGTTGTTGCTGGGATCGTGATCCAGATGAGCGCTTGCGAGGACCACGCGCGTCGATGGTGGCGAAACTGCTTGCATCGCCAGCTCCTCAAAGCAGAGCTGCTGAGGTCTTAAAGAGTGAGCTGCCGGCAAGCCTCGGACATGCCGCCCGTTATCGTTGCGCCACTGGTTGCGCTCATCATCGAACCAGCGGCCATCTCCAAGGTGTAATACGTCCCGCCCGTGAGGGCGCCCGCATTGTTCACACCGTCCCTTCGCGCGTTGGAAGCGAATGGTCGCCGAGAGCTGGGGCCAGTCGATTGGATAGAACCAGCGTTGCTCGGGGCGGATTGGCATCAAACTTCCTCCAAGGGAGCAAGTGCACGGTAGAGCGTTGCATGGTGGCACTTGAGGAGCTTGGCGGCTTCGCGAACCGAGGTGCCCTCCTCCACCAACCGTTTGCCGAGCGAGATTTGGTCGGTCGTGAGTTTAGGTGGACGGCCAAAGCGCACGCCGCGGGCTTTGGCGGCCGTTCGTCCACTGCTAGTGCGCTGGTGGATCAGCTCGCGTTCGAACTCGGCGATGCCGGCGAAGACGGTCAGCACCATGCGGCCTGCAGGCGATGTCGTGTCCGCCCAAGGCTCCGCCAATGACCGCAGCCCCGCCTTGGCTTCCTTTAGCTTCTCTGCCACGTCGAGCAGATCTCTGGTCGACCGGGCGAGACGATCAAGCCGCGTAACTACCACCACGTCATCTGTCCGTACCTGATCGAGCAGCCGCGTCAGCTCGGGTCGGTTACGCTTCGCGCCAGAGACCTTTTCCTCGAAAATACGGCGACACCCGACCTCCTTCAGTGCGACACGTTGCAGCCGCAAATCCTGGTCGTCGGTCGACACGCGCGCATAGCCAATCAGCATGTCGCGAATATGCATCAAAACAGCTTATTTTAGCAACTGACTTATGCGACACCGGCCCGTGAGGAAAACCGGTGCCTGACCTCAGTGTCGCGAAACTTAGGACATGCGCGACACGCGAGTCATGTCGAGATTCTATGAGGCGCGGGCACGAGCGACCGTTTCGCCATGGGTATCAACGATGCGCTCGGCCGATACCGGCTTCGACATCAGATATCCCTGCCCCTCATCGCAACCCCACTCAGCAAGGATGTCGTAGGCGGCCTGCGTCTCGATCCCTTCGGCGACCACCCGGTAGCCCAGATCATGCCCCATCGCGATCATCGTCTTGACCAGAAGACGGTCCTTGCCCGACGTGACCATGTCGCGAACGAAAGCCTGGTCGATTTTGAGCACGGACACGGGCAGCTGCTGTAGATAGGACAGGTTGCTGTAACCGGTCCCGAAGTCATCGATCGCGATCTCGACCCCCTGCGACCGTAGCTCACGCAGCTGACCGATCACGCGCGCCGGGTCATGGGCGATCGTGCTCTCCGTAAACTCCAGTTCCAGCAGATGCGGCGCAACGCCGGCCTTGCTGGCGACGCCGAGCAGACGCGCTGCGAAGTCGTCTTCGTCGAGGTTCATCGCCGAGGCATTGATTGACACTGGCAACGCTATCCCAGCGTTCGACCAAGCTCGCGCCTGTGCGATGGCAGCCTGTACCACCCACTCGGTCATCGACCGCACAAGCGCGGTTTGTTCGACCAGGGGCACGAACTCGCCTGGTGAAACCGCGCCGAGATCAGGGTGGTCCCAGCGGATCAGAGCCTCCACCCCGCAGCGGTCACCCGAGGCCAGCTGGATGCGCGGTTGATACATCAGCGACAACTGCCCCGGCTCGTCGAGCGCGGCGCCAAAGTCGTTCAGGAGAGCAAAGCGGCGGGCGTTGCGCTGAGCGCTGGCGGGATCGTAGCAGGCGTGACGGCGGCCGACATGGCGTGCATCGTCGCCTGCGCTCGACATGCGCTTGAACGCTTCTCGCGGCATGACCTCACCCGCGGTGAAGTCGTAGATGCCAACTGCGGGGTCGGTGGTCACTGGCACCCCGGCGCACGAGATCGGCTCGCGCAGGGCGGCTACGATCCGATCGGCCAGCGCATGGCTGCCCAGCAGATCGTCCTCGACTAGGACGGCGCAACGGGTCTGGTCGACATGGTACAGGTGCGCGCTATTGCCCGCCGTCCGGCGCAGGGTGCCAATTGCCTGCTGCATCAGCAGGCCGATGCTGTCGCTGCCAAGGGTGCGCGCGGCGTAGGTGGCGCGCGTAGGTGACAGAATGTCGATCGACAGCAAGGACGCTGTCGCCCCCGGCTCCCGACGGGCGAGGTCATCAAGGTCCTCGAACAGCTGGAACTGGTTGGCCTGGCCCGTCGTCGCGTCAACCCGACCGACCAGATTCTGAAGCTCGATCTGGCTCATGACCATACCCGCGAGATCGAGCAACACCTGCTCCTCGCCGTCGCACAGGGTGCGGACCTTATCGTCGACGACGCACAGCGTGCCGAGGCCGTGGCCCTCACGGGTGAACAGCGGCGCACCGGCGTAGAAGCGGATGCCCGATTCTGCCAACGGAGAGCCGACGAAGCGGGGATCGGCGGTGAGGTCGGGCACGACGAACACGCCCTTTCCCTTGATCGCATAGGCACATGGCGCCTGCTCACGCGGGATTTCGGTTAGATCGACGCCGACCTTCGACTTGAACCACTGGCGGTCGCGATCGGTGAGCGAGATCGTCGACACTGGCGCCGCCAGCAATTGGCTAGCGAGACGGGTCAGGCGATCGAAGCTGTCGCTGGGCGCGCTGTCCAGCAGGCTGAGGTTGCGCAGGGCATTCAGCCGCGCTTCCTCGTTCACCACATGGTCTAACAGCTTCTCCACGCCCGCCCCCCCCAGGTCCTGACAGGAAGCAATAATCTGATACGAATTAATAATTTAATATGCGGAGCCTCCTCAACGAAAATTTTGTGAGAACGCGCTAGAGCTGGCCGACCCGGATGGCGACTGGCATGACCCACTGTTCGAAGCGCTGGATGCTCCCTGCCCTTCCCATGTGCGTCGCGATCGGCTTCATCAGGCGCGGTGCCAGGGCAAGGCGATCGGCGCGTGCTGGACAATCGGTGCAGCGGCGACAGGCATTTCGGCGGGTCGCTTTGCCCGTCATTGATCATGGGCCGATGTGTCACCACTCGCTCAACGATGACAAAGACGCTGAACGGGCGACGGTGGCTAAGCGACTAATTACCTTTGCGACTAAGCGGCTAAGCGGTATAAGTCGCTTAGCCGCTTAGTGGGAGTAGCAGTCATGCAGGTATGGGCCGTGATCGCGCAGAAGGGCGGTCAATCCAAAACGACCCTCTCTACCGGCTTCGCCGTCGAGGCAGCGCGCGAGGGGGGGGGCGTCGTGATCCTTGATGCTGACGATCGGCAAGGGTCGGCGCTCTACTGGTCGGAACGTCGCGACATGGACGACGTGATGGTGAAGGACAGCAGCGTCGCCGGCCTGCCGCTCCACGTCTCGCGGGGGCGAAGCAGCGGCAAGATCGACCTCATCATCATCGACACGCCGGCGAACTCGAAAGACATCGCCATGCTCGCGGCTGAGCAGGCGGATTTCGTCATCATTCCCGTCGCGCCGCGTGGGCTAGACGTTCATTCGGTGTTGCAGACTGTGAAGCAGGTCCAGCAGGCGGGCACGCCATTCGCGGTCATTCTGACCCAAGTGCCACACCAGGGCGGGGAGGGTCAGGAGGCTCACGCCGGTTTCGCGGCGAAGGGCGTGACGCTGTTCGACAGCCGTCTCCATTTTCGCAAGGACTATTACAAGGCGACGCCACTCGGTCGGACAGCGGCTGAGACGGAGCCGGACAGCAAAGCTGCAGCCGAGTTGCGAAGGGCCTATGAAGAGGCTAAGCGACTAAGCGGCTATACGACTAAGCAAGTAAGCGAGGTGGCATGATGGCAAGGAAGCCTTCCGCGCTTGCCGGCATCTTCGATGACCAGCCCGAAGAACAGGCACCGGCACCCGCCGTCGAGCCTGTCCCCATGCCTCAGCAGTCTGCACCCGCACGTCGATCGCGCCGCGACGCTGGCACGCCGGCGTCGGCAGCGCCGGCCAAGCGCAGCAGCCATCCCGGCAAGAAGCCGGTGCTAATCCATATTCCTGAGGACATGCACCGTACATTACGTCAACTCAGCGTCGAGGAGGGCGGGGAACCGCTTACCGTCATCACCGAACGCCTGCTCCGCCAGTATCTGGTCAAGCGAGGGCACACCAGGTTCGCGCCATGAGCAAGCGACGCGATCCCAACCCCGAGTTCGACCTGTTCATCCCGGCGCTGGGCGACCTTCCGCTCCGCGACCAGCGCGAGGTCATGGAGCGGCCATTCTTCTCGCTCCAGAAGCGCAAACGGTTGAAGCCGATCGAATATAAAAGCCCGGACGGCGAGGCATGGGTGCGCGTCCAGGCGATCCCCGACTATGGTATGGCGACGATCTGGGACGCCGATATCCTAATTTGGGCGGCGTCCACGCTCAACCGCATGAAGCAGCAAGGCTTGAACGACCTGCCGCGTACGCTGACGACGACGCCCTACGATCTGTTGCGGGCGATTAAGCGCAGCACTGGGGGCAGGGACTATCAGGAGCTGCAAGCCGCGCTGCTCCGGCTTCAGACCACATCCATCACGACCTCGATCCGGGCGACGAAGCGCAGACAGAAGGCGGGCTTCAACTGGCTCGATAGCTGGACGTTCGATACCGACGCCGACACCGAACAGCCCCGCGGGATGACGCTGACCCTCTCCGACTGGGTTTACGAGGGCATCGTCAACGAGAAGTCGCTGCTGACCATGCACCCCGATTATTTCCTCCTGTCCGGAGGGCTGGAGCGGGCGCTGTATCGCATCGCGCGCAAGCATGTCGGCTCGCAGCAGGGTGGGTGGTTGTGCCGGGTCGAGGTGTTGCGCGACAAGACCGGCAGCGACGCTCAGCCCAAAGAATTCAACCGGATGCTCCGGCGCGTGATCGAGGCCGATCAGCTCCCCGACTATGCGATGGAGCTGGCGGAGACGACCGACAGGAGTCCGGCCGTCCAGTTCAGACGCCGCGGTGAGGCCGAGGCGCTGGCGCTGGCAGAGAGGATGCGGGCGGAGGAGGAGCGGCGTGCGCGCTTCGACGCCGATCGCCGGCGCACCGAGGAGGTAGATGCCCGGATGGACCAGCTCGCGGGCCGACGCTGACTATCGGGGTTTCACCCACCGCTGACCCGGCTATCGGGGTTTCACCCACCCAGCACAGTCTTCCAGCAGTCGCTGGCGCACCGGCTTCTGATGGCGAACAGCCCTTTAATCCGTGGATAACCGATCCGAGCAAGCGGTTTTTGGGGACGTCTGACTCGGGGTTTCACCCACCATTGCTTCGGGGTTTCACCCACCGCATTATCGGGGTTTCACCCACCGAATCACGGGGTTTCACCCACCGGACATTCCCATATGGTGCTGAAAACGCAGCAGAAATTCTGCTTTTTGCACCCCTTAACCTTCTTAACGATTCCTATTTAACAGAATCACTTAACCTCACAGCACTGATCGAGCGGACGGAAAGGAGATACAGAATTGCCCTTTAGGGCAATCGGCCTTCGTTGCGTGCCGGCTATCGCCGTCACAGGAGCGGCCTAACGGCCGCAAGCTTCCGGGAAAAGCCAGGCCGATCCGGCGGTGTGTACGTGTCAGCGTCACGCTCGTTGAAACGGTAGGGCAGTGAGATACCCCGAACCGATCGTCGGTTTCGCCGGTGTGTGCGATCACACCGGACCGTAAAGGCCGGCGAACTCCCGTTCGGCATCGTGCCAGATGTTCGCGACGTTAATCGGGTGGTCGTTATCGTGGGCAGATGCGCCTGGGCATCACCTCGATGGGCGGTCCTAAACTGTGATTACGAGCAGTTTTGAGAGAGAAGCTCGCCGAGCAAAGCCACTGGATCAACCCCGATCGCCAAGGCGACCGCGACATATTCATCCACGCTCAACTGGCGCTCGCCGGTTTCATAGCGCGATACATAGGCCTGCTGCCATCCGAGCCGCTTCGCGAGGTCGACCTGACGAAGCCTGGCGTCCCGCCGTGCCAGGGTCAGCGCAGTGACGATGCGAGCGTGCAGGTCTGATGGGATAGAAGAGGCGGACACCCCGGAGCATCTAGACCGGCTTGAGCGGTATGCGGAAAGCGTATATCGTGCGGGCTGCCGATCGGGAGTGCTGACATGAGACTGTTCGAGCGCATTGCCACCTGGTTCGAAGACTGGACGCTGTCGGCTGACCCAGGGATCGGCGTCAGCGGCACAGACATCAATCCGGCGACCGGATTGCCGACCATCGCGGGAGCGGGGAGCCCCGACGTCGCCGGCAATCCCTATGGTTCTATCCGGTCACATGATTACGAGTCCGACTGGCAACGCCACGATCGCTGGGACAGCGGTGCTCATAACCACTTCCAGCATCACGATAGCTGGTCGGTCAGCAGCCATGATCCCTGGCGTGACTGAGCGCGTCCCGGTGGCCGACCGGCTGATTGCACGATGGGAGGTGAGCCAGCTGAACGTCGTCCCTTATGCGATCAGCGTCATGGCCTTCCTGCCAATGCTGATCGTGACGATCGGTATCGCCAAGGCGATCGGCGCCAGACCGGCCGTCGTCGGACGCGGCATGCTCGTCCTCTGGGTGGCCCTATTCGTGACCGAGATGGCGCGAGGAATCTGGACACTGCGTCACCGTTACGCATCGCCGCGCTGGCTGCGCGCGGTTCATGCTGTAGTCGGTGACGACCTTGCCGTTCATGCGCTCGCTGAGTTGATGCGCCAGCATCGGTACGAACCCGATTACGTCCTTCTGAGATCCGACATGACCAGCGCGGTCCAGCAGGAGCGCGCCAGGCGCAAGGACGCGGTCCGACGTGCCAAGGGGATCCGGATGATGGAGGAACCCGATCCTGCCTCCGGTTTGGAGGTGGAAGGCGGTGATCCCCGGATAGGCGAGGAGCGACGCGCCCAGGCGCGCGAGCGTCATGCCGCTGAGAAGATTCTGGCAGCGGCAGCGCCGGTGACAGGCGATATGTCCCGGATCTCGCGCTGAACCCGCTGCCGCACCGCCGAGAAGGCGGTCCGGGTAGAATGACAGTTCGCTTGCTGGCCGGCTGACACGCCGGCCCAGGTGCCCCGCCGGAAGCCAAAATGAATACCGGAGCACCACGGCATCGATACCGCAGCGTCTGGATTGTGAAGGGAAGGAGCACACACCACGCTATGGATAGCGGCCGTGTTCAGAGAATAAGATCGTGATTTATCAATGATGTAGCAAGATATCGGCCGTGCTGCGGGTTTCGCGAAAGCTACCTCGTGACGTGCTACAAGGGTGCTACAGCGCTACGGAGGCCGTGATCCACCGGCTGCGCAGCGCCATGAGGGTCGCAAGCAACCGACCCGTGCACTGCTTCCCTTGGGAGCACAGGCTCATCTCTCGTCGGGCGTCATGGACAAGGCCGGTGTGCCAGCAGCAGCCGATATCGAGCCCGGATGCTCGCGTCTGCTTCCGTGCGGTCAGGACCTGCCGGACGGTCGTGCGCGGAAGCGGCGCGGGTCGAAGAACCAGATCAGCATGACCGCGCCGGTGACAGCTGCGGCGATCCAGCAGGCAGCCGCGAGGGCAGGGGCATAGCCCAGCAGACGGGCCGCCAGACCTGTCAGCAGCAGTCCTGTGCACAGCGCTGCCAGTCGGCGCACGACCGGCCAGTTGCGCCTCTTGAACCCGACCCGCCGCGTCTCGGCCGTCCAGGCCGCCAGCTGTTCCTTCGAAGGTCCGCTCATCTCAGTCCCCCAGCGACAAGGCGAGCAGCGTGCCGCGCAGCTGCTTGCGGTTGGCGGCGCCCGCGTCCGCTCCGCCGTCGTATAGCACGCGCGCGAGCGCCTGGCTGCGTTCGTCCGGCAGCTGCAGTCCTACGTCCCTGCAGACGGCGTCCACGTCGCCGCGCAGGCGATCGAGCCGGTCCCAGTCGACCGGGCCGAAATAGCTCCGAGGCACGGTATCCTCGCCCATGATCACCCATTCGGGATCGACGTCGTAATCGCGCCGGAGCTTCGCCATCAGGGCGACCGGCGGCTCGGCCCCGCCCAGTTCCCAGCTGACCAGTGCGCGCTTCGAATAGCCCAGCGCCTTTGCAAACGCGTCCTGACCCAACCCGGTCCTGAGCCGTACCGCCTTGATCCGTTCGCCGATGGTAGATGCGCCGCTCACGTCGCCATGGCCTGTTGCATTATCCTGCTCATTATGGCGCAATTACGCCACTATGTTATCATGGCACGGGAGCGGTGCTGGCGGCCAGCATAACGCCGGACAGGGGCAGGGATTTCATGGGCGGTCAGGTCAATGTGCGGCTCGGGGACGACGACGATGCGGACCTCACCCGTTGCGCGAACGAGCGCGGCGTCGAGCGCGCGACCCTGGCCAAATCATTCGTTCGGGAATGTCTCGATGCGTGGCGGGAGGGGCGGGCCGTATTCGACCGGCCCGAGCAACTGGGCCCTGGCGACGTCGTCGCGTTCGGCGCCAGGTTGGACAAGGCGGTCATGGAGATCGACCGCATCGCCCAAGCCTGGGCGGCGCATGAGAGCGACATGCACAGGCTCGAGCGCGAGGACCAGCTGGCGCTGACGCGGGCCAGGACCGAGTTCATCAAGGGCCTGCCGGAGCGCATTACCGCCAGCTTCAATCCCATCAGGGCGGAGATGCGGTTGCTTGCCGAACGGATCGACAGGCAGCCCCGTCTGGATGCCATCGACGAGCGGCAGCGCGACCACACCGAGGCATTGCGGGAGAACACCGCCGCCATCAGGAGCCTCGAGCAGCAGCCCCGGACAAAGGTCAGCTACACCGTCTGGGACAGGGACTGGTCGGGTCGCAAGGTCGGTGCGGCGCTGTCGGTTGTCTGGTTGCTCTGCGTTGGCAGCTATTTCTTCGCGGCGATGGCGCTGCCTCTATCGTGGGTTGCCGTCCGCTCGGCCAATTTCCTGCTGGGCGGCGGGGATCAGGCGGTTTGCGCGCTGGTGAACTATCGGCTGGCGACCGACAGTTGTCGGACACAGTTCGCCGGCCAGCCAAGCAAGGTTGTGGTGCGGGCGAGGCCCGGCATGTCGCAGGACCGACCGTGATCTCGGTTGCTGCGGTCGGTTCGGCCTCCGACGCAGCCGCCTATTACGCCCAAGACAATTATTACACCGCCGATCAGGCAGAAGGGGCTAGTGTCTGGGCAGGCGAGGGGGCGGCCGAGCTGGGTCTGTCCGGACCCGTTGACGCCGAGCGGTTCAAACAGGTGCTCGCCGGCGAACTGCCCAACGGCACCGTTCTGGACGCCAAACGGGGTGAGCACCGAGCGGGCTGGGACGTCACCATGTCCGTGCCCAAGTCGGTGTCGATCCTGGCGCTGGTGGGCGGTGACGCGCGGTTGGTAGTCGCGGTGCGGGAAGCGGCTGCCGCGACCCTAGCCTGGACGGAGCGCAACGTCGCGGAAGCGCGGGTCTGGAACGGTAGGGGACAGGTGCCCGAGACGACCGGCCGCTTCGTGGCCGCGACCTTCCTCCACGACGTGAACCGCAGCGGCGAGCCTCAGCTCCACGTTCACAACGTCATCGCCAATGCGACCCGCACCGCCGACGGCAAGTGGCGGGCGCTGCACGCGGACCAGCTGTACGAGCGCCAGCATGTCATGGATGCGGTGTTCCTGTCCGCGTTGCGCAGCCGGGTCGAGACGCTCGGCTTCGCCACCATCCCCCGGCACGACGGCCGCAACGGCGCTTTCGAGATCGCCGGCGTGTCGCGTGCGGTGGTGGAAGCATTCTCCGGCCGCTCGGCCGAGATCGATGCGTACATCAAGGCGCGCGGATTGGAGAACACTCCGCAGACGCGCGAATATGCGGCGCTGGCGACCCGCGACTCCAAATCAACCGATCTCGTGCCGGAGCAGCGCGCGGAAGGGTGGCGGCGGCTGGCCGCGGAGAAGGGGCTGGATCCGGCAGCGTTGGTGAAAGGTGCGCTGGCGGAGGCGGGGCGGGGGCATGATGTGTGGACGCGCACGGTGCGGGGTGTGCGCGGGATAGGCGAGCGCGGTCTTGCTATCGCCGGCCGCATGGGGCTGACCCCGCGCGACGGCGATCCGCTGGTCCCTGAGCGACTGGGACGACTGGAGCCGCGCGCCTATGCCGCGGCGCAGGCGGTCGCATCGGCGGTGCGCGACTTGGGCGAGCAGGAGGCGGCGTTCGACCGGCTCGAGCTCATCCGCGAAGGCCTGTCGCGCGGCGGACCGGTGACGGTTGCCGATATCGAGGCCCGGCTGGCGCTGCTGCAGGCGAAAGGCCTGTTGCTCGGCGACGGCGATCGCATGGTGACGACGCAAGGTGCGGTACGGCTGGAGCAGGCGTACCTTGCCACTGTCGATGCGGGGAAGGGGCAGTCTGCCCCGATCGTTCCGCCGGTCGATGCCGCAATCCGGGTGCAGGAGGCGGCGCGCGAGTTGGGGCTTCATCGCCTCAACCCGGGTCAGGAAGCTGCGGCCGTGCTGATGCTGTCCTCGTCCGACCGGGTGGTGAACGTGCAGGGCGGGTCGGGACGCGGCAAGTCGACCGCGATGGCGCCGGTGACGGCAGTAGCGAGGGGAGAAGGACGGGCGGTAATCGGGCTCGCCATCGCCAGCGTGAAGGCGAGCGAGTTCGGGCGCGACACCGGCGCGGACGTGAGCACGGTCGCCAGCTTCCTGGCGCGCCATGCCCGCGTGATCGACGGCACCGCCCGACCGGAACAGGTCGCGCGCGTGAAGGCGGAGCTGTCGGGTGCGATCGTCATGGTCGAGGAGGCCGGACAGCTCGGTACGCGCGACATGGAGCGGATCGTGCGGCTTGCCAACATCACCGGCGTCGCGCGCGTCGTGCAAACCGGCGACACCCGCCAGCTGACCGCGATCGCGCCCGGCAAGCCGTTCGAGGCGAGCCAGAAGGCCGGCGTCGCCACGGCCCATATCACCGAGAATCTGCGTTCTCGGTCCGATCAGATGAAGGCGGTCACCGCCGCGCTCGACCGCGGCGACGTGTCGGGCACGTTCGAGATACTCAGGGCCGCCACGACCGAGGTGCCGGGGAACGCGGTGGCGATGACGGCCGCAGCGCACTGGGCAGCGCTGCCGCAAAACCAGCGGGACGCCACCCTTCTGCTGACCGCCGGCCGCGCGATGCGCAGCGAGGCCAACCAGGCGGTGCAGGCCGAGCTGAAGGCGAGCGGCGAGATCGCTGCCACAGGCACGTCGTTCACTGTGCTCGACCGGGTCAACGCCACCAGGGAAGGCGCGCGGCTGATGCGCGCCTATCGGACTGGCCATGTGGTCGAGATCCGCACGAACCTGCCCAGTCAGGGTTTGGTTCGGGGCGACCGTGGTGTCGTGACCGGCGTCGAGGGCGACCGGGTGCGGCTCGGCATGGCGGACGGGACCGAGAAGTCGCTCCGGCCCGGCCGGTTGGCCAGGAACCTCGACCGCGATGCCGTGTCGATCTTCGCATTGAAGCAGGTCGAGCTGCACGTCGGTGACCGTATCCGCTGGAGCGACAACGACCGGACCCGCGGGCTCGATAACGGTGCGATGGCGCGGGTTGAGGAGGTAGGCCGCGGAAAGCTGGTCGTGTCCTCACTGATCGACGGGACCGTGCACGAGATCGGGTCGGGCGATCGCATGGCCGAGCGACTGGACCTCGCCTATGCGATCAACGTCCATGTCGCGCAGGGGGTCACTACCGAGCACGGCATCGTGGCGATGCGGTCGTCGGAGCGAAAGCTGCTGACCGAGCGCTCGTTTCTGGTCGCGCTCACCCGCGTGGCGGACAAGGTGGCGCTGGTGGTCGACGACGGGCAGAAGGTCGAACGGCACGTTACCCGCAACACCGGCGACAAGACTTCGGCGCTCGATGTGGTCGAGCGTGGCCAGGCAACCGATACCATCCAGCTGCCGGATGCGGGCTCCCTGCTCGACCAAGCGTTGGAGCGTTACGCTCAGTTGTTCCTGGCGGCCGAGCGGATGCGCGAGGATGGACGGGAGCTGTCGCTGTCCCAGGTGCGCGAACTGGACGCGGCCTCGGCGGCGCTCGACCGGGTCCGGCCCTATGCGACCGAGGATCTGCGGATTGTGCTGGACCGCAGCGCTGACCCGATACGTAGTCTGGAGCATATTGCTCCGGGAGAGTTGCGGCAGGTCTGGGCGGAGGAGGGGCAGGCGCGCGCCGATCCTCGCGCCTATGCCGATCGGTTCGTGGCCGACTGGCGCTCAGCGTCGGGTGACCGGGGGGCGGGCGAAACGCTGCGGATCGAAGACCGGGCGGAGCGTCGCCTCGAGCGGCTCGAGGACCGTATGGCGCGGCAGCCGACGCTGGAGAAGGCGCTCGACGCCCGCATTCCCGAGCGGCAGCTACGCCTCGATGGCCCCGGCATGAGTGGCGGCAGCCGCGATCGGGACTACGGTATGGAAATGTGATCCGCGGTAATTTGCAGGCTGCACCGGCAGCATGGCAGCTAGCCGCTTTCCCGCATCGAACTGCTCTGGCACGTATCGCCTCTGTACGGTTGGGGTCATCGCCGCGTCGCGCTTGCCGACCTGATCGCATTCGCCTGGTCGGCGCCGATGCGCGACCTTGCGACGCGCATGCAGATGTCTGACGTGGGTTTGAAGAAGCTGTTGCGGGCTCATGGCGTGTCGGGGCCACCGCAAGGGCACTGGAACCGGGTGCACGCGGGGCGGCCCGTCTCCGAACCACCCGCGGCACCGGCCCGGAGACCAGGCGAGAAGCCCTATATCCACGTAGACGGACGCTTCGTCGATCTGCCCGAAGCGCCGCTCCCGTCATCGGCCGGGCCGTTCGCGTCAGCCAAGGTGCCCGAGAACCTGGAGGAGCTGCGCACGCAGGCGTTGAAGGCGGTCGGCCGCCCTGCCTCTGCCACGAAGATCACGGTACCGCATCCGGCAATCGGTAAGTTACTGGCAGGAGACGAGAAGGAACGGGAGAAAGCGGAGAAGAGCCGCTGGCATACGGCCACCACCCTCTACGACAGCCCGTTCGAGAAGCGGCGTCTGCGCATTCTCAATGCCGTATTTCTGACGCTGAGCCGTATGGGTCACGGAGGTACATCCGACCGAGACAGTTACCATACGAGCTTTTACGCCATCATTGGCGACACCAGAGTGTCGCTGCATCTCGATGAGGCCGGCAGAAAGACCCCTACTTACAACCGCTACACTGCGCCTCGGCCTGACCCGAAGCGTCCGGCTTCCTTTTCGCTCAGACTGACAGCGGGATCATCGACCTGGCAGGACGATGTCTCGGGTAAGCTGGAAGGACAGATCGCCGACATTGTGGCCGGCCTGATCGTCGAGGGTGAACAATCCTATCGGACACACTTGCGCGAGCTTGAGGAGCAAGCGGAACGCGAGCGGATCGAAGCGGAGCGACGTCGGCAGGAACGCCTGCGGAAGGCCAACGCCGATCGGGTCGTCGCGCTGGTCGAAAGCGGTCGTCTGCTGGCGGAAGCCGAGAACCTGCGGAGCTTGGTAGCCCGCGTGGGCGAGGCTGTCATGGACGGGCGATTGGACATTTCAGCGGAGCAGCTCACTGAGTGGCGTCAATGGGCCGACCGGGAAGCCGACAAGCTGGATCCGGTTCTATCGGGGCAGGTTCAGGCGCATCTGCTCCCGCCAAATTGCAGCTGATCTTGTGGCAGTGCCGGTGTCATAACCGCTCGAGACTGTTGAAAAACGGCTGCTTGCGAGGACGATGAAGGCGTGATTCACTGCGG
>OFDN01000617.1_pt1 | contig 27691 bp, 26 predicted proteins | sample 1520971 | NCBI WGS metagenome assembly OFDN01 (sample SAMEA94257418, study PRJEB24077) | hot springs metagenome | biome: Aquatic biome; feature: Geographical feature; material: Water | place: India | collected 2012-06-12 | depth 5 m | reverse complement strand
CGGTGCTCGTGCCCATGCTTCGAGACGGCTGCTCCGCAGCCTCCTCAGCATGAGGCTGAGGTGGTGATTCCGTTCTGCTCGGAAAGACTCTAGGAGACGACCTTGCAGGCCAGTGTGCCGTAGTCGCGTCTCCCTGTGATCGGCGTGACGACCATCGTCGCGGGAGGCGTGACCGAGTTCATCCAGGCTTCGACGAGCGCCTTGTTGGAGTTGGCGTCGAACAACAGGCAGCCGCTCCGGGCTTTCGCGACTTTGCGGATCCATGCCTCCTGCTCCGAGCGAAGCCACAGGCTGTTCTTCGGCGATGTGATGCCCGAAAGCGAACGCAGGCCGCCGAAGAAGTACGCCGTATCCGGATGCGCGACGAGATCGTCGAACTTGTACGAACCCAGTTCGACGGGACGTCCCCGCAGCCGCCCCTGCAGAAGTCGGAAGAACTCCTCGGCCTCCACGAAGTCCGGATGGTTCCGGAAGGCTGTCTGGTAGCGCGGGATCGGCGAATAGAGCGACGCCAGGTCCGCGGACTGTCCCCGGTGGCCCCGGAGTTCACGATAGAGTTCGACGGTCGCTGCCGTGTCGCGCCAGGTGGCACCAAGCCCGGCCACCCTGTCGGCAACCTTGCTCCATCCGTCGATTGCCCCTTCGGCAACCAGTGCCAGCGACAGGGCGATCAATGCGGTCCGCCCCAGTCCCGGGCCGAGGCAACGCCAGACGAATACCGGCAGCATCAACAGGAACAGCGGCAGGAGGAAAGACGGTCCGGCGAGGTGCGAGACGTCGGAACGCATCAGGGCAAACAGGTGCAGGATGAAGGCGCCGACCAGCACGCCGGCAAACTTACGCACGAAAACCCGCGTCTCTTCGTCGGCAATCTCCCACCTGCGGCCAAGGAAGGCCGCCAGTAGGCCGAGCGTGACCAGCAGAAGCAGGACCAGCCCATAAGTCAGCAGCAGCGGCCTGAACTCCTCGCCCGACACCAGGAGTGCGGACTCGAGACGCCCATCCACGACCTTCAGCATTAGATCGATGCCGAGATTGTCCGACCAGATCGAATTGGAGACGCCTGCGGTCACAAGGCTCGACTTGGCGTTGGCCAGCGCCATCACCTCGAAAAAATGCGACGGCCCGACGAAGGCCGACACCAGCACGACGAAGAGGACGATCCCGGTCACGGCGAAGAGCGCGCCGAACCGGGCGATCACCCTGACGCCCATGTCGGACGCCGGCCCGAACAGGGCCATCGAAAAGGCGAACACCAGGAATCCCGCCGTCAGATTCTCCTGGCTGAGGAAGCCGCCGATGCCCCACGCGGCACCCGCCAGCACCGGCGCCAGCCAGCCGCGCCGTGCCGCGCCGGCGCCGAGCAGCAGCCAGGCCAGCCACAGCGACAGGATGGGAATCACCAGCCAGCGCGTGAGAACCGCCCAGCCCGCGAGATCGATGCGCTCGGAGGGGCTGGGCCACAGCGTCCAGCCGATCAAGCCGGCAACGGCCCAGCCGAAGCCCAGGAACTGTTGCGCGACCACGAAGAAGACGACGACGCAGACGACGTTCAGCAGGACGTTGGCGGCGAAGAAGCCGTGATTGCTGAAATGAACCAGGTCGATCAGACCGCTCAGGAGCACCTGATTGCCTGGCCCATACTGCGTCTGCGCCTCGAGATAGGGCACCGCGCCGAGCCTGATCTGCTGCAGTGAACTCAGATGGACATGGGAGTGGATGTCGTAGAAGGACGCCAACGCCGTGTCGTTGAGGATGCCGACGCCTCGCAAGGCCGGCAGGCCAAGCCACCCATAGGCGATCACCGCGATGGCGAGCGCGCCGAGGAATTGCAGCGGCCATCTGCTTCGGCCATTGCCAATGTCCGGTCGGACTACAGCAGGTGCTCCCTTCACGCCAGCCACCCACAGCCAATGGAAGGCGATGAACGCGCCGACGCCGAGATAGCCGAACACGAGGGCGCGCTTGTCCATGCGGCCCCAGTCGATCACCTCGTCGCCCGGGGCGATGGCGCCGGACCGGGCGAGCGCGAGATAGCAGAATCCGCCGATCGCCCCGACGACACCCACGGCGTAGAGCAAGGGACCGGTCCCTGCCGCGCGCTGGCGCGCGCTCAGGTGGACGAGCCCGAGCGCCACGAGGCCTGTCGCAAATCCCGTCAGCAGAAACGAGCCGCGCGAATCGAGGATGGCGACCTCGACGATCATCAGGATCGCCGCGGCGAGGCAGATCAGGCTCTCCCGCGCGTTCACGCCGCCGCCTTCCGGAAGACCGAGGACCTGCCCCAGATCAGCCGGTTCGAGACCACGAAGCGCCAGATGACGTCGATGAAGATGCCCGTGCAGGCCGCGATGAACGTATGTTCCCTGAAATGGACGTAGGTGAGCTGCGCGGTGCTGACATTGGCGACGATGCCGAACGAAGCGATGACGCTGTAGAGCAACAGCCCCTTGTAATAGTTGCCGCTTCTGAGGCGCGTGGTCGGATAGGTCAGGATGTTGTTGATGGTGAAGTTGAAGATCATCGCGGCGATCGTGGCCAGCGCCTGAGACACCCAGAAGACCGCTCCCGCCGCGAGGCAGGCGTAGAGCATGGAGAAATGGACGCTCGAGCCGATCACGCCGACGCCGACGAAGCTCACCAGCCGCGGCGGCACCAGGCCTGCCGACAGTTTGGAGATCACGTCACAGAGCAGTGCCCACAGGATATGGGTTTGCCGCAAGGGCCGCCCGCCGATCGGCGCGCGGACGTTCGACGGCAATTCCCGCAGGCTGGCCTTGCGGTTGAGATGCACGAGATCGAAGAAGACACGGAACGCATCGCCCTGCATGCGCGGGATCGAGCGCAGGAAAAACGCCCGCGACGTCGCAAAGAAGCCGGTCAGCGGATCGGCGAGATCGCGTCCGAGATAGGAGTTGATCAGCCTGTTCGCCAGGTTCGGCGGCATCGGCCGCGCGCCCGACACGATGTCGCTCCCTTGTTCCAGGGCGTCGAGCATCGACGGAATCTGTGCCGGGTCGTGCCGCAGGTCGCCCCCCATCACCACGACGATCTCTCCGTGCGCCGCCTGCACACCCCAATGAACCGCCGACGCGCTGCCCCGATCCTGGATGCGCTGCAGGCAGCGGATGTTCAGCCTTTCCTCCGCGAGCCCGCGCACGATGTCGCCGGTCCCGTCGGAAGAGTTGTCGTCGACGACGATCACTTCCCAAGACCGGTCGCCGAGCGCCGCCGCGAGCCCCTGGATCACGAGGCCGATATTGGCCGCCTCGTTGAAGGTCGGAACGATAACGGATAGTCCGGTCATCGGCCCATCGTCACGGCCGCGCCGTGGCCACGAGCAGATTGCCCACGCCGAGATATCTCACCCCCGTCTCTATCGCATGCATTGCATTGGCGACACCGAGGCCGAACACGGCGGTGAAAGGCGCCAGGCCCACCGCCGTGCAGGCCGTCACGTCGCGATAGCCGGCAGCGGAGAGATGCTCGGCAAGCAGGCCGCGCTTGTACTTGTTTATGTGCTGCTCGATGTAGCTCACCGGCGACAGGGCGTTGACGCCGAGTTCGATGATCGGCCAAAGCGACCGGTAGTTCGGCGTCGTCACGACCAGGACACCATCCTGGGTCAGCAGCGACCGCGCCGTGGCCAGCAGGCGAATGGCATCCTCCGGCACCAGATGCTCGATCAGCTCGATCACGGTGACCGCGTCGAACCGTTCGCCCGCCTCCGCGAGACTGGCCAACGACCGGGTCGAGAAGCGATGGGCCGCGTTTCCGTAGGTCCGGGTCGCATAGTCCACCTGGGAGGCGCTGAGATCGACGCCGAGCGCCTCGACCCCTGGCAGGTAGTTGCCGACGAACGTGCCGGGACCGCAGCCGATATCGAGCAGCCTTCGGGGCGTGCCGAGGCGGGAAACGACCGTCCGGAACTTAAGGTCGTGCCAACAGAAGCGAACGCCAATCCTGCGCTGGTAGATCCTGTCGTAGAAGCCGGCCGGAATCCGGTTCTCGTAATCGTAGACGGCATCTTGCATCGTTGTTACCGGCCGTCCCCGGCCTTCTTTTCACACATGCTGCAACGCCGTCTTCCCGAGCGGTTGAGAGCTGTGTCTTGGACCGCAGCCGTGGAAGCCGCAAGTATCCTTCAAGTCCCCGCTTTTCCCTTCAGAACCGTACCGGCATAGGCGCCCGTCGCCTCCCCATTCTCGAAGGCGACCGCGCCGTTCACCAGGGTGGCCTTGATGCCTTCGGCCTTCTGCACGAGGCGCCTCGCCCCGCCGGGCAGATCGCGCTCGACGGTCGGCAGGCTCGGCCGGATCCGATCCTCCTCGAACAGGTTGAGGTCGGCCCTGAATCCCTCACGCACCACGCCGCGGTCGGTCATGTCCCACGCGACGGCATTGTCGCGGGTGATCTTCCTGACCGCTTCTTCCAAGGTAAAGGCACGGCGCTTCCGTACCCAGTAGCTCAGCAAGTGGGTCTGCAGCGACGAGCCCATCTCCTGCGCGACATGCGCGCCGGAGTCCGAGAAGGTGGCCAGGGTGCGATCATGCTTCAGGATGCCCAGTACGTCGTCCGGCGTCTCATTGACCAGCGGCTGGACATAGACCTGGTTCTCGTTGGCCAGCGACAGGTCGATCATGACTTCGACCGGATGCTTGCCCCTCGCCTTCGCGAGCTGCTCGACCGTGGGGTCGTCCCAGTCGACGCCGTTCAAAGCGTACAGGTTGGAATAGTCCGGCTTGCGGGGATCGGTCGTCGCCGCCCCTCCGCCCTGGAAGACGTTGTCGCGTGGCTTCATCCGCTCCTCGGCCGCAACCAGCTCACGCCTCACCTCCGGATCGGCCAGCCGCCGCATCTGTTCGTCCAGCGGCAAGTCGCGCACCTTGCGCCACGCCGGCAGCACGTCGAATGGCAGATAGGATTTCAGCGAGAAGATCGCGTTGATCGATCGTGTCGTGCCCTGGCCGAACATGCGGCCGCCGGCCGCCACGGTCTCGTCGATGTAGCGCGTCTGGTAAGCCCAACCCGTCGGATCGTCGCCCTGTTTGGTGGCCAGCACGCCGAACATGATCGGACGCTTGTAGGCCAGGGCCACCTCACGCAGCCGCGCGAGGAAGGCGCGGTGCGCCGCGCCGCTCGCGATGTCGGGCCCGACCTGGAAGATGCCGGCGTCGAGTTCGGCCATCGCCGCCACGATGCGGTCGATCTCCTCCCACTCGGCGATGCGGCTTGCGACGGGCGTATTGTCCGGCGTGACATGGGTGGAGGCGCGTGAGCTGGAGAAGCCCATGGCGCCGGCCTTCAGCGCTTCCTTCACGAGATCGGCCATGCGAACCATCTCGTCCTCGGTCGCCTTCTCCGTGAAGGCTCGCTTGCCCATGGCATACATGCGCAGCGCCGAGTGGCCGATATACATGCCGTAATTGATGGCCTTGGGCAGGCGCTCGACGGTGGCGAGATATTCCGGGAAGGTTTCCCAGGTCCAGTCGATGCCTGCGGCCATCGCCTCGGTCGGGATGTCCTCGACCGCCGAGAGGCAGCGCGCATAGAGGTCACGGTCCTCGGGCTTGCAGGGCGCCAGCGCAAAGCCGCAATTGCTCATCACAACGGATGTGACGCCATGCCAGCACGAGCAGCTGCCCAGCGGATCCCAGGCGACCTGGGCGTCCATGTGGGTATGACCGTCGATGAACCCCGGCGAGACGATCAGCCCGTCGGCATCGATCGTGCGCGCGGCCGGCGCGGTGATGCGGCCGACCTCGGCGATCACACCGTCCTTGATGCCGACATCGGCCGAGAAACGCGTCCCGCCCGAGCCGTCGACGACGGTGCCGCCGCGGATGACGATGTCGTGTGCCATCACAGGCGATCCTTGTTCTCGACGATCTTCCAGTAGGTGTCCTTGGCCGAGATCTTGCCGCCGCGGAACGTGTAGATGTCGCAGCCCTGGTAGTTCAGGTCCTCGCCGTCGGCCCCCTTGCCGACGACGGTCCAGACTGAGATCGCCCGGTTGCCGGCGAAGATGTATTCCTTGTGGTCCCAGCGCATGTCGGGGATCACCTTGAAGCGCTCGGCGAGCGTCTTGCGGATCGTCTCCTTGCCCTTGAGCGTGCGGCCGACCGGTTCGGGGCCGCGCGCCAGCCAGAAGGTGGCATCGTCGGTGAAGTGGGAAACGATGCGATCGACGTCGCGGCTGTTGAAGGCCGCGGAGATGGCCTTCATCAGTTCGGGCGTGGCGACATCGTCGTTTGCGGCTGGAACGTCCGGCATACGAAACCTCCCTCGCTGGCTTTTGCCGACGATTGCAGGCTTCGCACAACCCGGCAAGCGGACAACCACAACCGGCCCCAACCGTGCTAGCTTGGCGGCAACAAACGGGGAAACGCCAAGTGTACGACTACATCATCGTCGGCGGCGGGTCGGCAGGCTCGGTCATGGCCAATCGCCTGTCCGCCCGCAGCGCCAACAAGGTCCTGCTGTGCGAGGCCGGCCAGGACACGCCGCCCGGCCAGGAGCCCAAGGAAATCGCCGACAGCTATTCCGGCACGGCGTACTTCGATCCGCGTTTCCATTGGACCGAACTCAAGGTCCACACCCAGGTCATCAGCCACAACAATCCGCACGAAGCCCGGCCGCCGCTGCGCAAGTATGAGCAGGCGCGCGTGCTGGGCGGCGGCTCGTCGATCAACGGCCAGATGGCGAACCGGGGCGCGCCGACCGACTACGCCGAATGGGAAAGCCGCGGCGCCGCCGGCTGGGGCTGGAACGACGTGCTGCCCTACTTCAAGAAGGTCGAGCGCGACCTCGACTTCGACGGGCCGCTGCACGGCAAAGACGGCCGCATCCCGGTGCGGCGCATCCCCCGCGAAAAGTGGGCGGGCCACGCCCAGGCGGTCGGCAAGGCCTTCGAGGCCAAGGGCTTCAAGTACCTGCCCGACCAGAACGGCGAGTTCGTCGACGGCTATTTCCCGGTCACTCATTCCAACGCCGAGGAGCGGCGCGTCTCGGCGGCCATGGGCTATCTCGACACAGAGACCCGCAAGCGCGCCAACCTCACCATCTCGACCGACACCCAGGTCACCTCGCTGCTGTTCGAGGGGACGCGCTGCGTCGGTGTGATGGCGCGCGTCGACGGCAAGGAGCAGGAGTTCCGCGGCCGCGAGATCATCCTGTCGAGCGGCGCCATTCATTCCCCGGCGCACCTGATGCGGGCGGGCATCGGTCCGGTGGGCCAGCTCGCCGAACTCGGCATTCCCGTGGTCTCCGCCCTGCCCGGCGTCGGCCAGCGCCTGATGGACCACCCGTCGATCGCACTGTCCTCGTTCATCAAGCCCCGCGCGCGCCTGCGCGAGCACACGCGGCGGCACATCCATGTCGGCCTGCGCTATTCGTCGAACCTGCCGGGCATTCCCAAGGGCGACATGTTCGTGGCCGTGGTCAGCAAGTCGGCCTGGCATGCCCTGGGCGAGCAGCTCGCCTCGCTGCTCACCTTCATCAACAAGACCTATTCCGAGACTGGCCAGGTCAAGCTCGCCTCGCGCGACTGGCGGAGCGAGCCGGTCGTCGAGTTCAACCTCCTGTCCGACAAGCGCGATCTCGACCGGCTGATGAGCGGCTTCAAGCTGATGGCCGCCGTTCAGATGACCGATGCGCTGCGGGCGGTGACCGAAGTGCCCTTCCCGGCCTCCTACAGCGATCGCGTCCGCCAGATCGGCGTCGTCAACACCAAGAACAAGTGGCTGACCCGGCTGATCGCCACGATGCTCGACGGTCCAGCGGCGCTGCGCCGCTACATGATCGAAAACTACGTGGTCGAGGGCTTCACTTTCGACCAGGTTCTGAACGACGACGACGCGCTCGAGGCCTTCGTGCGCAAGGCCGCAATCGGCGTCTGGCATGCCTCCTGTACGTGCCGCATGGGCCGCGACGACGATCCGATGGCGGTGGTCGATACGCAGGGCCGCGTGCGCGGCGTGCAGGGCCTGCGCGTCGTCGACGCCTCGATCTTCCCGGTCGTACCCTGCGCCAACACCAATTTCCCGACGCTGATGTCGGCCGAGAAGATCTCGGACGCCATGCTCGCCGGTCACTGAGGAGCAGTCATGTCGGTCGTGCTGGGCACAGGCGAGCATCGCTATCGGGTCGTCGAGAACTGGGCGAAGCTGCCCGATGGATGGGAGTTCCGCGATGTCGCGGCCGTGGCCTGCGACAGCAAGGACCGCGTCTACGTCTTCAACCGCAGCGAACATCCGATGATGGTGTTCGACAAGGACGGCAATTTCCTGCGCTCGTGGGGCGAAGGCCTGTTCAGCCGCGCCCACGGCATCCATATCGACAGCGACGACAATCTCTACTGCACCGACGATGGCGACCATACGGTCCGCAAGATCAGCACCGAGGGCAAGGTGCTGATGACGATCGGCGTGCCCAACCAGCCCGCGCCCTTCCTGAGCGGCAAGCCGTTCAACCGCTGCACGCACACCGCGCTCTCGCCCAAGGGCGAGATCTACGTCTCCGACGGCTACGGCAACTCCCGTGTCCACAAATATTCGCCCGACGGCAGGCACCTGATGTGCTGGGGCACGACCGGCACCGATCCCGGCGAGTTCAACATCGCGCACAACATTGCCACCGACGCCGACGGCTGGGTCTATGTCGCCGACCGGGAGAACCATCGCGTGCAGGTGTTCGACGGCAACGGCAAGTACGAGGCGCAGTGGAACAACATGCACCGGCCTTGCGCGCTCTATTGCTGCGGCGGGGCGAAGAACCCGACCTTCATCATCGGCGAGCTGGGCCCCGGTATGCCGGTGAACACGCACCACACCAATCTCGGCCCGCGCCTCTCCATCGTCGACAGCAAGGGCAAGACCCTGGCCCGGCTCGGCGGTCAGGACGGTCCCGGCCACGAGACCGGCCGTTTCCTGTCGCCGCATGGCCTCGCGGTCGATTCGCGCGGCGACATCTATGTCGGCGAGGTGAGCTACACGAATTGGCCGAGCACCTTCCCGGGTACGCCCGTGCCGAAATACCTGCGCTCTTTGCAGAAACTCGAGAAAGTCGTCTGAGGAGAAACAGTGATGGTTGAACGCGTACTCGTCGTCGGTCCGAAGGACACTCTGTCCATGGTCGACGACCTGGCCCCCAAGGGCTACGAGATCGTCAAGGCGCTGCACAATTCGCCGGAGCAGAAGGCCGCCCTGCCCGGCACCCACTATTTCGTGGGCTTCATCCAGCAGTACGTGACGCCGCAACTCTACAAGGATGCGCCGAACCTCAAGCTCGTCCAGATGCTGAGCGCCGGCTACGACCGTGCCGACCTGGACGCGGCCCGCAGGAGCGGCGTGCCGCTTTGTGCCAATGGCGGCGCCAACTCGGTCGCAGTCTCCGAGCATGCGATGCTGCTGATGCTGTCGGTCTCGCGCCGCCTGATCACCCAGCACAACAACGTCATTGCCGGCCGCTGGCACGGCAACTCCCCGCCGACCGTCCACGAGGTGCGCAACCGCGTGCTGGGCATCATCGGGCTGGGCACGATCGGCAAGAAGGTCGCCAAGCTGGCCCTCGCCTTCGGTATGACCGTCCACTACTACGACATCGCCCGTCTCAAGGAGGAAGAGGAAGACGCGCTGGGCGTCCGCTTCCGCCTGCTGCCGGAAATCCTGAAGCATTCCGACATCGTCTCGCTGCACGTGCCGCTGAACGATTCGACGCGCCACATGATCGGCAAGGACGAGCTCGCGGCCATGAAGAAGTCGGCGATCATCGTGAACACCTCTCGCGGGCCCGTGATCGACGAGAAGGCGATGACCGCCGCCCTCTCCGCCGGCAACCTGTTTGGCGCCGGCCTCGACGTGTTCGACGAGGAGCCGACCCCGCCGGACAATCCCCTCCTGAAGCTCGACAACGTCATTCTCACGGCGCACCTCGCCGGGCCGACCTTCGAGAGCAATATCACCCGCCTGCGCAACGGCTTCGACAACGTCCAGAGGGTTGCGCGCGGCGAACCCGCGCTCTGGGTGGTGCCTGAATTGCTGGAGTCGAAGAAATGAGCCGTATTGCCCGCCGGACCATACTGGGGGCGGCCCTGGCCGCTCCCTTCATCGCCCGCGAGGGTTTCGCCCAGGGCGACTGGCCGAAGGGGCCCGTGCGCTGGGTCGTGGCCTTTGCCGCCGGCGGCGCCGCAGACACGGTGGCGCGCAACATCGGCGTGCGGGTCGCGGAGATCATCGGCCAGCAGGTGATCATCGACAACCGCACCGGCGGCAATGCCGTTGTGGCGGCCAATGCTGTCCTGCAGGCGCCGCGTGACGGCCAGACCTTCCTCGTAGATGCTGCCAACCAGATCACCAACCCCCTGCTCATGAAGGATCTTCCCTTCGACTATGGGCAGACCTGGATACCGGTGACCCAGCTCGCGAGCTTCCCGCAGGTCGTGGCCGTGAAGCAGGATTTCCCGTCGAAAACCATCCAGGAGTTCATAGCGGCGGCGAAAGCCAAGCCCGGCACGATCAGCTACGGCACGCCGCCGGCCGCCGGCATGGCCCACATGGCGGGCGAGGAGCTGCAGCGCCGCGCCGGCATCAAGCTGATCCACGTTCCCTATCGCGGCGGCGCGGATGCGGCGCGCGACATCGGTGCGGGCGCCGTCGATTCGGTGATCATCACCACCAACTCGATTCGCCCGCCCGTGGCGGCCGGCCGCGCCCGCGTCCTGGCGGTCACCAGCCTCAAGCGCTCGGTCGCCTTCCCCGAGGTCCCGACCCTCGCGGAAAGCGGCTATCCGGGTTTCGACCTGAACGACTGGAACGGCCTGTTCGCCGCCACCGGCACGCCGCCCGCCCTAGTCGACCGCATGCAGGCCGTGGTGGCCGAGGCCATCAAGGACCCCAAGGTTAAGGAACGCCTCGATCCGACCGGCGCGGACCTGGTCGCCAACACACCTGCCGCGTTCAAGACCTGGATTGCCGGCCAGCGCGAACTGCTGGGCAAGCTGATCGCCGACGCCGGCATCAAGCTGCAGTAGAGGTTCGCCACTCAATATCTTCCACCTCCCCCGTCTCACGGGGGAGGCTGGGAGGGGGATGGCAACGCGAAGAATTTGATCTGCAGGAGAGGGCCGGACCTGTGGCGTTCCCCCTCCGGCCGTTTGGGCCACCTCCCCCGTATGACGGGGGAGGAAAGTTACTACGCCGCCTGCAGCTTCAGCCGGTAGGTCTCGTCGAATTTCAGGATTGCCGCAAACGAGACTGCGGCAGCCGCCATGATCATGAAGGCCGGGCTGAAATCGTTCTCCGTCCGGTGGACCAGCCAGGTGGCGACCAGCGGACTGAAGCCACCCAGGACGCCCAGTGTCACGTTGTAGCCCAGCGCGATCGCCGTGCAGCGGATCTCGGCCGGCACCGCCTCCACCATCAACGCCGGCTGGCCCCCGATGAAGGCGCCGACCGACAGGACGAAGCCCAACTGCCCCAGCAGGATCAGGGACGGATGGCCCTGGTGCATCAGCCAGAAGAACGGTAGCGCGCCGACGAAGCCAAGCGCCGCCGCGCTCAGCATCACGGGCCGCCGTCCGTAGCGGTCCGAGAGCCAGCCCATCAGGACCATGACCGGTAGCATCGCGATCATGCTGACGGAATTGATGGCCAGCGCGGTCGCCGGTTGGACTCCGTCCGCCGTCTGCAGCCAGCTCACGATGTAGACGAACATCAGGTAGAAGCCGACCGAATTGAAGACCGAGAGTGCGGCGAGCTTGCCGAGCAGCGGGCCGTGATTGCGAACGGTGTCGAGTAGCGGCGACCGCGCCTTGGGCGTACCGCGCGGCGCCTCGTGGACGTGGCGACGCAGCACGACGCCCGCAAGGCCGACCACGAGACCCAGCAGGAACGGCAGGCGCCAGCCCCAACTTTCAAGCGCCTGCTCCGACATCACCGAGGCCAGCAGCGCGCCCGTCGCCGAGCCGAGCAGGATGCCGCCGATGGCACCGCAGCACCCCAGCGCCCCCACCAGGGCGCGCCGGTTGGCCGGCGACTGCTCGATGATGAAGATAATCGAGGTCGTGTATTCGCCGCCGACCGACAGGCCCTGCACCATCCGGAGAAGCGTGAGCAGGATCGGCGCGGCGATGCCAAGCGTCTGGTAGTCCGGCAGGATCCCGACGAGGAAAGTCGGAATCGCCATGGCAGCGACGGAGAAAGTGAGCGCGGCGCGCCGGCCGAGCCGGTCGCCGATCGCGCCGATCACCGCCCCGCCCACGGGGCGCATCAGGAAACCGACGGCAAAGATGCCGAAGGCCGCCAGCACCTGGGCCACGGGATCCTCGCTGGGGAAGAAGGCTCGCCCGATCGCGGCGGCGAAGTAGCCGTAGACCGCGAAATCGTACCATTCCAGCACGTTGCCGATGGCGCCGGCCGCAATGACCCGGCGCGTGTTGCCTTTCGCCATCCCCCGCTCCCCCGAGCCTATGAACAAGGATCCCTCACTTCGTTCGGGATGACATCACTTTTGTCATCGGCGCACCTGCGCCAACTAAAACAAAGGTGTCATCCCGAGCGTAGCGAGGGACCTTTCGCTTTTGGCCGTTCCTCAACCGTAGACGAACGCCCGATCCTCCAGGTCGATGGCCGGGAAGACGTTCTTCTCGTTCCAATAGTCCTGGGTGTGCTGCCACTCCGGCTTGTCGCCGCGCTTGGGCAGCAGATGAATGCCGCGCATCAGGTAGCCCGGATTGAAGTTCTCCGGATCGATCCAGGGCAGCAACTCCATGCCCTTGTCCTCGGGCCGCAGGGCAACCTCGACCTTGCGGGCCTGATGCTTGTCCATGTGGTCGAGCAAGCGGCAGACGAAGTCGCCCACCAGGTCGGCGCGCAGCGTCCAGCTCGCACGGAAGTACCCGAACACCCAGATCATGTTGGGCACGCCGGTGAACATCATGCCGCGATAGGTCACGGTGTTGGCGAAGTCGACCGGCTTGCCGTCCACCGTGAAGGCGATGTCGCCCATTACCGACAGGTCGAAGCCGGTTGCCGTCACGATGATGTCTGCTTCCAGCGTCTTGCCGGACTTGAGGAGGATTCCCTCCGGCACGAACCGGTCGATTTCGTCGGTCTCGACGGAAGCCTTGCCGGCGCGGATCGCCTTGAAGAGGTCGCCGTCGGGAACGAAGGCGATGCGCTGCTGCCAGGGCCGGTAGCTCGGCGTGAAATGCGGCTCAAGCGGAAAGTCGGGACCGACATGGGCGCGGACGCCCGCCAGCAGCTCGGCTCGCACCTTGTCGGATTCCTCGAACGCGCGCCGGGTGAAGACGGACTGGTCGTGCAGGATCTTGCGGCGCACGATCTCGTGGATCCATTCCTCGTCGACCTCGAGCTGGCGCAGCGTCTCGGCGAGTTCGATCGCGTTGCGGCCGGGGATGAAATAGGTCGGCGTCCGCTGCAGCATCGTGACGTGGCCGGCCTTGTCGGCCATCGCCGGTATGACGGTCGCCGCGGTCGCGCCGGAGCCGATCACGACGATCTTCTTGCCGGTGTAGTCGAGGTCCTCCGGCCAGGTCTGCGGATGGACAATCCGGCCCTTGAAGCTCTCCATGTCCTTCCATTCCGGCGTGTAGCCGACGGAGTGGCGGTAGTAGCCCTGGCACATCCACAGGAAGTTGGCCGTGAAGCGGAGCGCCTCGCCCGTGTCGGTCCGGACCGCGTCGATCGTCCAGAGATTGTCCTGGCTCGACCACGATGCGGACTCGATGCGGTGGCGATAGCGGATGTGCCGCGCGAGGTCGTTTTCCTCGATGACCTCGCCCATGTAGGTCTTGATCTCGTGAGCGGTGGCGATCGGCTTGCCCTTCCACGGCTTGAAGCGGTAGCCGAACGTGTGGAGATCGCTGTCGGAGCGGATGCCCGGATACTTGTGCGTCAGCCAGGTGCCGCCGAAGCTCTCCTGCGTCTCCAGGATGACGAAGCTGCGGTCCGGCATCTGCGTGGTGAGGTGATAGGCGCCACCGATGCCGGAAATGCCGGCGCCGACGATCAGGACGTCGAAATGCTCGGTCTTGGCGGCGGTTTGCCTCGCAAGGGTTGTATCCGGCATGGGAAGGCTCTTTCCTGACTGGTAATCTGCCGCACAGTCTTGCTTGAACATGAGCGTCGAGACCAGCCCCCAGATGCCACGATCCGAAACACGCTCGAAAGGTCGCGGCGCGTGGGTGGTTCTGCTGCTGATCGCCGGCGTGGTGGCGGGACTGGCCCTTTGTGAGGGCCTGACGCGGCTGTTCCTGCCCGCCTTCGATCCCTCCGGCCAGTTCGAGTACGACCATCCGGTGGGCTCCCTGATGCTCGGCCGACCCGGCACTGTCGCCCGGCAGGCCAAGAACACCGGTGACTACGACGTCCCTGTCCGCATCAATATGCATGGGTTGCGCGACGACAATGACGTCTCCAGGGCAACTCCCGACGACGTTCTGGTGGTTGGCGATTCCTTCACCTGGGGCTGGGGCGTGGAGACCAGGGACCGGTTCTCCGATCGTCTCCAGATCCTGACAGGCCGCCGTACCTTCAACCTGTCGACGCCCACCGACATCGAGGGCTACGCCGAGTTGCTCGCCTACGCTCGCTCGCTGGGCGCAAGGGCGGACCGCGTCGTGATCGCCGTCTGCATGGAAAACGATCTTCGCCACTATGCCGCCCGGTCCGACGGCGAGGCATCCCCGCCCGACACCGTCCCGTTCCGCCACTGGCTGTCGACCCACTCGGCCTTCTATCTCTTCGCCCTGACAGTGGTTCACCAGACACCTTGGCTGCGGACGCTCGCCGTGTGGGCCGGGTTGATCACACCGAATCTCGAAGGCATCAGCCGCAACGACGACGACCCGGCGATCGTCGCGGCCTCGGCCGACCGGTTGCTCGACATCGCGCGCCGGTATCGGGCCCTCGTCGTCCTGATTCCGTCGCGCGCTCTCTGGGTCGGACCGTCCCGCGCAGTCGAGGATCGCGTACACCAGGCATTCGTGGCGGCACTCCGGCAGCGCGGCATCGACGTTCTGGACCTGCGGCCGCTCCTGGAGGCAAAAGGAACGCCGCTTGCCTATCACTTCGCCAACGACGGACACTGGAATCCCGAAGGCCACGCGCTCGCCGCGCAGGCCATCAGCCAGCATCTCGCCCGCTAACGGAAGTAACCTCATGCACGACAAGGTCGACGTCCTCATCATCGGCTCCGGCGCCTCGGGCGCCGCCGTGGCCTGGAGCCTGGCCGACACGAAGATGCGGATCCTCTGCCTCGAGCAGGGCGACTGGGTGAAGCCCACCGACTACCCGACCAATGGCCGCGATTGGGAAGCGCGCCTGTTCAGCGATTTCGCCATCAATCCGAACCGTCGCGCGCGCGAGACCGACTATCCGATCAACAACGGCACTTCGCCGATCCAGGTCGTGAACTTCAACGGTGTCGGAGGCAGCACCGTCATGTACACGGCGCACTATCCGCGCCTGCATCCGTCCGACTTCAGGGTGAAGACACTGGATGGCGTGGCCGACGACTGGCCGGTCGACTATGCGACCCTGGAGCCGTTCTTTGCGGAGAACGACCGCATGACGGGCGTCGCGGGCCTCGAGGGCGACCCGGCCTACCCGCATCACGTGCTGCCGATGCCGCCGCTGCCGCTCGGCAAGACCGGCAGGTGCTTCGCCGAGGCGATGAACAAGCTGGGCTGGCATTGGTGGCCCTCGGATTCCGCCATCGCCACGACGGAGTATGACGGCCGCGCACCCTGCATCAATCTCGGTCACTGCACGCCGGGCTGCGCGCAAGGCGCCAAGGCCAGCACCGATGTCACCTACTGGCCGCACGCGCTGCGAGCCGGCGTCGAACTTCGCACGCGCGCGCGCGTGCGCGAGGTCACCGTCGGCTCCGACGGTCTCGCGACCGGCGCGATATATTACGACGCTGAGGGCGAGGAGCATTTCCAGCCGGCCGAGATGGTGATCGTGGCCTGCAACGGCATTGGCACGCCGCGCCTGCTGCTCAATTCGGTGTCCGGCAGGTTTCCCAACGGCATCGCCAATTCGAGCGGGCTGGTCGGCAAGAACCTGATGTTCCACCCGTTCGCCCATACCTACGGCTATGTCGACGAACCGATCGACGGAAACACCGGCGCGCAACTTTCGCTGTGGAGCCAGGAGTTCTACGAGACCGACAGGGCCCGCGGCTTCGTGCGCGGCTACACGCTGCAGCTCCATCGCGGCGCCGGCATGATCGTCGACGCGATCGCCAACACGGCGCGCGGCTTCCTGCCGTGGGGCGAGGCCCATCACGCTGTTTACCGCACCATATTCAACCGCAAGCTCGGCCTGTCCGCGATCTGCGAGGATCTGCCCGAGGAGCACAACCGGGTCACCCTGGACCCCGTGCTGAAGGACAGCAACGGCATTCCTGCGCCGAAGATCGACTACACTTTGAGCGAGAACACGAAGAAGATGATGGCGCACGGCGTGGCACGCTCGAAGGAGGTCCTCGAAGCGGCCGGCGCGAAGAACATCGGCAGCGACGCGCCGATGCTCAATGCCGGTTGGCATCTGATGGGCACCGCACGCATGGGCACCGATCCCGAGCGCTCGGTGGTCAACGAATGGGGCCGCAGCCACGACGTGAGGAACCTGTTCCTCGTCGACGGCAGCATCTGGGTCACCTCGGGGGGCGTGAACCCCACCTCGACGATCCAGGCGCTGGCTCTCTACATCGCCGACAACATCAAGCGGCGTCTCGCCGACGCAACGCTCTTCGACTGAGGCCACGGACATGACCCCCGACACCCGGACCGACCACACGCTGACCGACACCGAACTCCGCAACCTGCGCGCGCTGGCCGGCCTCATGATCCCCGCCAGCACCACCTACGGTGTCCCGGGCGCGGACGACGAACTCATCTTTTCCGAGATCGTGAAGAACCTGGAGCGCGACACGGCCGATGCGAGGGCGGCGCTGAAGCAGCTTGCCGAACTTGGTGGTGGCGCTTTCGCCGAACTCGCGCCGGACCGCCGCGCCGAAGTCGCCGCCCGCTTCAAGAAGGAAGGCGGCGCAGCCCTCTTCTCGCTCAATCGCGTGGTCTTGCTCTGCTACTACCGCGACGACCGCGTCATGCGATCGCTCGGACAGGAGCCGCGCGCGCCGTTCCCCAAGGGGCATGTCGTGGAGCAGGGCGACTGGTCCCTGCTCGATCCGGTGAGGCAGCGCGCGCCAATGTGGCGCCGCGTCTAGAGGGGGTGATTGGATATTGGGATGCAAGAGGTCACTCTTGTCATCCTGAGCGAAGCGAAGGATCTCACGTCCGCTACGCAGTCGTCTGATCGCTCTGCTAGGTCCTTCGCTTCGCTCAGGACGACAGGCGAGCGCTACCTTGTCAGCCCTGGCCGCGGGCCTTCAGCACGAAACGCATGGCGCGGAAGCTCGAGTCCTTCTGGATCGCCGCCGCGACACGCGGGTCGCCCGAGGGGTTGCTGAGGGAAATCAGCACGTCGGTCTGCGTCTGGCAGGAAGCCGCCGCCGTTGCCGCCAGCGATTGCGCGCTGGCGCTGTTGACATCGGCCAGGTGAACGTTCGCGGCGAGACAGTTGTCGCGCGCCTCGTAGGCGTCGTTGATGCTCTTCATCAGCTTCGGATCGGACAGGCCGGCGCCGCGCAGCGAGCTCGCGGCCTCGCAGCCGCCCAGCAGCAGCGGCAGCGCGACCAGGGTTGCCTGCAACAGTTGTGTCCTCGTCGCCTTCATCCGTTCATCCAGTTCCATCAACGCCACGCCCGCAAACCTACGCCGAGGCGGGCCCGGCCTGTCAAGGCCAGGCCCGATCGGTGTCTAGTGGCGGCTGATCTCGGCGCGCCCCACCACCATGTGATGGACCTCGTCCGGACCGTCCGCGAAGCGCAGATGCCGCTGGTTCACGTACATCTCCGACAGCGGCGACCACTGCGAGATACCGGTGGCGCCGTGGATCTGCATCGCCTGGTCGATGATCACGCAGGCCCTCTCCGGCACCATCGCCTTGACCATGCTGATCCAGACGCGGGCTTCGCGATGGCCCAGCACGTCCATCGCCTTGGCGGCCTTGAGCACCATGAGGCGCATCGCCTCGATCTCGATCCGCGCGCGGCTCACCAGTTCGAGGTTCTTGCCGAGCTGGATGAGCTGCTTGCCGAAAGCGGTACGCGTGGAGCCACGCTTGACCATCAGGTCGAGCGCCTTCTCGGCCGCGCCGATCGAGCGCATGCAGTGATGGATGCGGCCCGGTCCGAGGCGGACCTGGCTGATCTCGAAGCCGCGCCCCTCGCCCAGCAGGATGTTCTCCGCCGGCACCCGGCAGTTGTTGAACTTGAGGTGCATGTGGCCGCGCGGCGCGTGGTCGTGGCCGAACACGGTCATCGGACCGATGATCTCGAGGCCGGGCGTGCCCATCGGCACCAGGATCTGCGACTGCTGGAACTGCGGCGAAGCCTCGGGGCTGGTCTTGACCATGACGATCATGATCTTGCAGCGCGGGTCGCCAGCGCCGGAGATGTAATACTTCTCGCCGTTGATCACCCACTCGTTGCCGACCAGCTCGGCGCGCGTGGTGATATTCTTGGCGTCCGATGAGGCCACGCCCGGCTCGGTCATGGCATAGGCCGAACGGATCTCGCCGTTCAGCAGCGGCTTCAGCCACTTTTCCTTCTGCTCCGGGGTGCCGACCTTCTCCAGCACTTCCATGTTGCCGGTGTCCGGTGCCGAGCAGTTCAGCGACTCCGAGGCCAGCGCGTACTTGCCCAGTTCGGCGGCGATGTAGGCGTAGTCGAGATTGGTGAGCCCGCGGCCGATCTCCGAATGCGGCAGGAAGAAATTCCACAGGCCCGAGGCCTTGGCCTTGTTCTTGGCACCCTCGAGCAGCTCCAGCTGGCCCGGCGCCCAGCTCCAGCGATCCTTGCGGCCCTCGCCCAGCTTGAAGAACTGCTCGGTGATCGGCGCGACGTTCTCGGCGATATGGGCCTTCACCGCGTCGAACAGGGGCTGCGCCTCCTTCGACATGGCGAGATTGTTCAGCTCGGCATCGAGATCGGGGCGGACCGGCTTCTTGGTCGCTGCCGCTGCCTTCTGGGTCATTGAGGTTTCCTCGGTTTCGGTCGATCGGACTTTGTGTTCGATCAATCCCTACAGACCTCAGTTCTCCGGTCAATAGGCGGCCGCGGCCCGTCCCGGTGAACCTGTTGGAGGCAGCCTCTCCCGAGGCGTAGTCTCGATGCAACGGGAGGTGGGCCATATGGCAAGACTGGACGGCAAGGTCGCAGCGGTGACGGGCGGGGCATCGGGGATCGGCGAGGCGACGGTCAGGCGATTCGTCGCCGAGGGCGCCAGCGTGGCCTTCTGCGATCGCGACGGCGAGCGCGGCCGGCGCGTGGCGGCCGAGCTCGAAGCCTCGGGCGCCAGGGTCGCCTTCACGCAGGCGGATGTCGGGACCGAGGCCGCGTGCCTCGCATTCGTCGAGGGCGCCGCGCAGAAGTTCGGGCGCATCGACATCCTCGTCAACAACGCCGGCATCCGCAAATACGAGAAGATCGACGAGGCGAGCGCGGCCAGCTGGAACGAGATCCTGAACGTCAACCTGCTGAGCTACGCCTTCTGCGCCAAGGCGGCGGTTCCGCTCATGCGCCGCAACAAGGGCGGCGCCATCGTCAACGTGGCCTCCGTCCGCTCGGTCATGGCGGGCGGCGGCAACCTGCAGTACGACACCACCAAGGCCGCGATCGCCGGCCTCACGCGGGCGCTCGCCGCCGACCATTCCGCCGAGGGCATCCGCGTGAACGCCGTCGGCCCAGGCCCGATCTTCACGCCGTTCCATCAGCGCCGCATCGAAGCGGCAGGCCAGACCGTCGAGCAGTACAACGCCGATGCTGCCCGAGGCACCATGCTGAAGCGCCCGGGCCGGCCCGAGGAGGTCGCCGCCGCGATCCTGTTCCTGGCCTCCGACGACGCTTCCTACGTCACGGGCGCCCTGCTGTTCGTGGACGGCGGCATGACGGTGATGTGAGCCGGGCAACCCGGCCCGGCACCACGACGATGCTTATTTGATGCCCAGCAGCTCGACGTCGAACATCAGCGTGGCGTTGGGCGGAATGACGCCGCCGGCGCCGCGCGCGCCATAGCCCAGTTCCGGCGGAATGATCAGCGTCCGCTTGCCGCCGACCTTCATGGTCGCGACGCCCTGGTCCCAGCCGCCGATGACGTGCTGCATCCCGATGGGAAATTCGAAGGGCGAGCCGTGGTCGTGGGACGAATCGAACTTCTTGCCCTTGGCGCCGCCTTCGTAGAGCCATCCGGTGTAGTGCATCACACAGGTCTGGCCGGTCTTGGGGCTCGCGCCCTTGCCGACGGTCGTGTCGATGATTTTCAGGCCGGTCTCGGTCGTCATGTTCGTCTCCGGTAAGAAATCTGAAATTCGGTAGTTCGTGAAACGTCACACGCCGAGAGGGGCGTCCTGGCCAACGACCTGTTTGTAGAGCGCCCGTACTTCGTCCGAGACGCGGCGCGTGTCTTCCTTCAGGTTGCGCGGCGTGATCGCGATGAAGGCGATTTCCCAATCGTCTGGCTTGGGCACACCCACTTTCGGCACGAAAGCGTGCGGCGCGCCGGGCGCGTTGTGGAAATGGTCGCCACCAACCACCGGCGTCAGCACCGGCTTGCCATTCTCGTCGAGGGAAAAACCTTCCGCCTCGCCGACGACATACATCGGGAACTGATCGGTACGACTGGCGACGTGCGTGTGAAGCTCGACCTTCGGCAGGAACACCGCCGCGACACCGCGACCGTGCCGGTTCTGACCCAGACGCCACGGGCCGGGTCCGGTCAAATCCGGCGCGGCGGACAAGTGGTGCTCCGCACGGGCGAGGACCGCGCGCAAGGCCTCCTTCGGATTGAATTCGGGACCGGCCGCCGCGCGAGCCTTGCTGAAATCCGCGTAAACGGACTTCATCCACTGAAGCTCGTCGTCAGCCAGCTCATGGTCGAGCACCGGGAGAGTAGCGACGTCGGGCATGGGAGGCTCCGCTTCCTTGTCGATAGGTAGTTCGTTTTATCCGGGATTCCTTGGATAGTCAGCGAGGTTTGTCCCACCCGCGGCAAGCAGCGCTTCTTAGTCGGCGATCCGAAAGGGGCCGGCTTCAAAGCAGCTGTGGACACAGCTATCCCCGTCCCTACCGGGTCAACCCTGGGGTTCGCGATAGCAGGAGGAGCAGAACTTCATATGTCATATTCTTGACCAAGCGCGCGTCTTCAATCCTCGCATCAAGTGCGTGCGCTCCTCCAATCGACGCTAGATCACGCAACGAACCCAACAGATTTAGCTCAGGTTTATTGACGAGGTTAATCGCCTCAAGGTGCTGCAGGAGATACTTCTCGTCCGCGTCGGGTCGTAGGGGCTTTTTCCCCTCCTGCGCAGCGCGCTCCACGATAGCTCGACACGCTGCGACGAGCAGCACGCGGAGGCGGCCAACGCACGTCGCAAAGGCCGTTTCTGACCGCTCCCCGTCACGAAAATACTGGTCAATCTCCTCTATAAGTCGGACGACGTTCTTGTCGTCGAAATTCCGATCCCAAATGGAAATGACCTTGTCACGGTCGGCGTAGATTTCTGGATTGGCGTCGACCAGTTCCGCATCTACAAAACGAAGCAAGATTTGATTTAATCGGTCACGAACGATTGTATTCTGGCGCAACTGCCCCTGAAGAATTCTCTGCGCGCTTTGGCACCACTCGACCGACATAGTCGAGTACTCGGTCGCCAGAAGAGCGGCGAAGACGATCATAATGCTGTCAAGCCCACGGGGCCGGTGGCTGACGTTTTTCAATTCCACGATACGCGTAAGCGCTTCAAGCGAATGGCCGAGCCGATGGAGCACCAGGAACGCTAGGTGAGCTCTATCACCACCGTTTAGCGCGTTGAGCTGCAGGTTAAGATTGGCGACTAGCTGGGCTTTGCCTGCCGGGTCTTGTATCGCGTGGAGCTGCAACAGACGATTTGCATTTTCTGACGTTACGAAGCCTGGAATGCTCTGCTCACAGAGCAGTCCGCTTGGATTGTACCAGCCAACATTGAGCGATCCGATCAGCGTACCCGCCCGATCCAAGAGGCTCCTCTCCCGATACTGACGAACTTCATCAGCAAAGATTACGGAGATTTTTTCAGAGAGGTTCATGCGAACTGAAGAATCGCCGTACTTGGATTTGTGCCTAGGGCAAGATCTGGGGGTCTTTATTCAATTAAATCAACTGGTCACGCACGAGAATGGCGGAGGGGATGGGATTCGAACCCACGATAGGGATTATCTCCCTATAACGGTTTAGCAAACCGCCGCCTTCGGCCACTCGGCCACCCCTCCGCAGACCCGTTAAGACCCCGGCGACCATAACCCACGACGGATGCCGGGCGGTTCTAGCGGCGGCACCCGGGAGTGTCAAACGACAGTGAGATTTCGCAAGTATTTACAGGCTCTTGGCGCATTGGCCTGAAGCATGCGACGCTCCGTCCATGACCTCAGCCTCCATCGACATGCTCCAGCGCCTGGTCGCGTTCGACACGACCTCGCGCAACTCCAACCTCGACCTGATCAAGTACATCCAGGCGTACCTGGACGAGCACGGGATCCGCAGCACGCTGGTCCCCAACGAGGACGGCACCAAGGCCAACCTGTTCGCCTCGGTCGGTCCCGACGCCGAGGGCGGCATCGTCCTGTCCGGCCATACCGACGTCGTGCCGGTCGACGGCCAGCCCTGGGACACCGATCCGTGGACCCTGACGGAGAAGGCCGACGGGAATCTCTACGGCCGCGGCACCTGCGACATGAAGGGCTTCATCGCCGCCTGCCTAGCCCACGTGCCCGCGCTCAAGAAGGCGAAGCTCAAGGTGCCGATGCACTTCGCCTTCAGCTACGACGAGGAGATCGGTTGCCTGGGCGCCCACTCGCTGGCCGAGAAGCTGGTCGGCAACGTCCCTCGCCCGCAGGCCGTGATCGTCGGCGAGCCCACCATGATGGGCGTCGTCAACGCGCAGAACGCCGGCGGCGGCATCATCGCCACCTTCACGGGCGTCGAGGCCCACTCCTCCATGACGCATCTCGGCGTCAGCGCCATCCACTTCGCCGGCGACTTCATCCACTGGCTGAACGAGCTGCAGGTCGAGCTGGCCGGCCGCAAGCGCACCGACATCGACACGATCCCCGGCCATACGACGATCAATGTCGGCATCGTGACCGGCGGCACCGCGGGCAACATCCTCGCCCGCGAATGCACGCTCAACTGGGGCTACCGCACCCTGCCCGGCGACGATCCCTGGGAGGTGCAACGCCGCGCCGAGGCCTATGTCGCCGAGCTGCTGCTGCCGAAGATGAAGGCCAAGCATCCAGACGCCGACATCAAGCTGAAGCGGCGCTCCTTCGTGCCCGGCCTGATGCCGCAGGAGAACGAGGAAGCCGCCAAGCTCGCGCTGCAATGGACCGGCGGCAACCGCACCTACGCGGTGCCCTACGGAACCGAGGCAGGCATCTTCCGCAGCCACGGCATCCCGACGGTGATCTGCGGCCCCGGCGACATCTCCCAAGCCCACCAGCCCAACGAGTACGTGGCGAAGTCGCAGATGGATGCCTGCGACGCCTTCATCGGCAAGATGATCGGCTGGGCCGAGCGGCAGTAGCACCGCGTCTCATTGGAGCGCGCCGTGCCGAGCTTCAGCCCTCGGTGCGGCGCGTCGTCTCGAACAGGAACCAGACGCGCTTCTCGGTTTCGTCGATCCAGTTCTCGATCAGGCTCGCGGTCGCGATGTCGTTATGCTCGTCGCACAGCTCGTGGAGCGTGCGCATGTGTACGCAGAGCTGCTTGTTGTCGTCGCGCAGCTCCGCGAGCATGTCGAGCGGCGTGACGTAATCGGCATCGTTGTCGAGCACGCGCTGCAGGCGGGAGATGTGGCCGATCGAGCGCAACGTCGTGCCGCCCAGCTTGCGTACGCGCTCGGCGATCACGTCGACCATCGCGTCCAGTTCGGTCGCCTGCTCGTCGAGCATCAGGTGATAGTCGCGGAAGTTCGGGCCCGACATGTGCCAGTGGAAATTCTTAGTCTTCCAGTAGAGGGCGGCCACGTCAGCGAGCAGTATGTTCAGCCCGCCCGTCAGGTCCCGGGTGGCATTGGCGCCGAGATCCGTCGGGGTGGCGAGAGCTGCGGTCTTGCGCGACTTGACGTCCTTGGCCATGGGCTGACTCCTCTGGAATGGCTGGCGGCCGCAATCTAACGCGCTTCGGGAAAGCCGGGAACCGCGCTACTCGCCGGCACAGACAGGCTGTTCGACCCGGAAGACGCCGTGCTGGCCGAAGCGGGCACGGTAGTCCTCCACGATCGCCTTCACCTTCTCCCGATGCGCCGGCGCATCGAACACCACGAGCACGACAAGCTTGGTGCGTTCGCGGCCGATCTGCCCCTGTGGATCGCGATGCTGGCCCTGCGCGTCGAGCACGGTGAGGCCGGCCGGGAACCGGGGTGTCACGCTGTCCGCGAGGAACGACGCCCACTCCGCGTCGCCGACCTCGCCGCCTGCCGGCTTGTCGCGCCCGAAATAGAGGTTCACCTCGAGCGCCGATTGCAGCGGCGCGGGACAGGCGGGCGTCATCGGCTGGGCGCAGGCCGACAGCGCCAGGGCGAGCGAAGCCGCCCCGAGCGCTCCCGTCCAGAGCCGGATCGGCATCTAGTTCAGGTACGGAACGGCCATGCCCTTGGTGACGGCGGGACGGGCGTTCACGATGTCGTACCAGCGCTTCACGTTGGGGAAGTCGGCGAGGTTCACCGTGTGCCATTCATGGCGCGCGGCCCACGGGAAGATCGACATGTCGGCGATCGTGTAGTCCTCGCCCGCGACGAAGGCGTTGCCGGCGAGCTGCTTGTCGAGCACGCCATAGAGACGCTTGGCCTCGTCGACATAGCGCTTCATGCCGTACTCGATCTTGGTCGGCGCGGCGCGCAGGAAGTGATGGGCCTGGCCCAGCATCGGGCCGAAACCGCCCATCTGCCACATCAGCCACTGCAGCGAATCGTAGCGCTTGGCGCCGTCGGGCGGCAGGAACTTCTTCGTCTTGTCAGCCAGGTAGATCAGGATCGCGCCCGATTCGAACAGGCTGTACGACTTGCCGCCGGGACCGTCGGGATCGACGATGGCGGGAATACGGTTGTTCGGGCTGATGCGCAGGAACTCGGGCTTGTGCTGCTCGCCCTTGGAGATGTCGACCTTGTGCACGCTATACGGCAGGCCGCACTCCTCGAGCATGATGGAAATCTTGCGGCCGTTCGGCGTGCCCCACGTATGAAGCTCGATCATCTCTCAACGTCCCCCGTTCTTGTTGTTCAATACGGCTGAGCGTCAGGCCCAGCTGTCGTCGTCCCCTGCGCCGCCGCCATCGTCGAGCGACGCGGTGTCGTAGTCTTCCTGCGCCGACGGTCCGTCGGCGGAAGCCTGCTGCTGCTGTTGTTGCTGCGCCGAGTCGGGCGGCAGCAGTTCGGGCGGCGTCGTCCCCGTGGTTCCGCCCATGGCCGCCTGCTGACCGAACGGCCCCGGATTGCTGCCCATCAGGTTGCGGATACCTTCGAACAGCAGCGCCCCGCCGGCCACGCCCGCGGCGGTCATCATGGCCGTGCGCAGGAAGCTGCCACCGGCGGCCGGCGGCTGCTGTTGCTGCGGCGGCGAGACGGCGGCCTGCAGGGGCGACCGCGTGGAGGGCACGCTCGACGGAACCGACGTACGCGGTGCAGCCGCGCCCCAAGGGCCGAGCCTGGGTGCACTGCCGAGAAAACTCGGGGCGGTCGCCGGCGGCTCCGCCGCGGTCTTCGCCTCGAGTTCGGCAATGCGCTCCTGCGCCGCCTTCAACGCCTGCTCCTGCACCAGCACCGTCTGGACCAGCAGGTAGGCCGACGCCGGCTGCTGCGCGGCGAGTCCGCGAATGAACTGGTCGGCCTCGCCGTCGCGCAGCTGCGACTCGAACGGCTTCAGCCGGTCGAACAATCCCGAGATCAGCTCACGTTCCTGCTGTTGCATGACAAAGCCTCCTGCCCCGACCAACCGTCGCGGCTCCGCCAACGTGGTTGTCCGCCAGCGGAGCGTCAAGGGCAGCGGTCAGTTGACCATTGCCTGATAGACGAGGTCGCGCATCAGGTAGCGATAGCGCAGGCGCGCCTGCGGCGACTGCATCATGAAGATGACATACATGCGCTCGCGAGGATCGTGCCAGAAGTAGGTCCCGTAGGCGCCGCCCCAATAGTAGTCGTTGGGCGATCCCGGCAGCGGGTTTACGCCCTGCACGTTGCGCACGGCGAAGCCCAGGCCAAAGCCCTGCCCCATCCTGGCACTGGGTTCGAGCGCCTCGAAGCGGAACATGTCGGCGCCCATCTTGATGTCGGGCGGCAGGGCGTCTGCGGTCATCAGGTCGATGGTCTTGCGCGAAACCAGGCGCACGCCATCGACCTGCCCGCCGTTGGCGAACATCTGCAGGAAACGCGCATAATCGGCGGCGGTCGAGACCATGCCGCCGCCACCCGACCGCCAAGTGAATTTTTCGGTGATGTCGGGGATCGCCGGCAGCTCGTTCTTCGGCCCCTCCTTCATCGGCTTCGCACCACGCGCCTTCTTGTCGGCACTGGCCTCGAAGGCGGTGTCGCCCATCTTCAGCGGCTTGGTGATCCGCTCCTCGATGAACTTGTCGAGCGGCATCCCGGAGGCGACCTCGACGACGCGGCCCAGCACGTCGGTCGACATCGAATACTCCCAGGTCGTGCCCGGCTGGTAGAGCAGCGCCAGCTTGCCCAGCTTGTCGGCCATCTCGGCATTGGTCTGGCTGCGGTCGGCGACCTTCATGTCCAGATAGGATTGCTTCACCGGGTTGGCGCCGACCGCGCCGTAGGTCAGGCCCGACGTGTGGCGCATCAGGTCGTGCACAGTCATCGGCCGCAACTGCGGCTCGAGCACCATCTCGACCGTGCCGTCGTCCTTCTTCTTCGGCACCGCGACCTTGGTGTCGGCGAAGGCCGGGATGTACGTCGACACCCGGTCCGCGAGGGTGAGCTTGCCCTCTTCCATCAGCATCATCGCGGCCAGGGTCACGATCGGCTTGGTCATCGAGGCGATGCGGAAGATCGTATCGTTGGTCATCGCGACCTTGGCGTCCTTGTCGCGGAAGCCATAGGACTCGAACATCACGATCTTGCCGTTGCGGGCGATCAGCACGACCGCGCCCGGCAGTTCGTTGTTCTTGACGCCCTCGTTCAGGCGATCGCTCAGCCGCTTCAGGCGGGTCGAGAGGAAGCCGACTTCCTCGGGCGACTGGACCCTGGGGATACCCTGCGCCCCGGCTGGCAGGGCCAGTACCACACCCAGCGCCGCCGCGGCGGCCAGACGAATCATGGACATTCCTGCACTCTCCTCCCGGTCTTTGCGGCATCAAAGCAATTGACCGCCGCCCGGCGCAAGCCTAACGAGAGTTTATCGACGGTCCTCCTTAACCGGAGGCGAACAGGGAATGCCGTGCCGCCCCTCAAAAGGCCAATCGGCAGCTGTACCCGCAGCTGTAAGCGGCGAGCGAACGCCCAAATGTCACTGGACGAAAGTCCGGGAAGACGGGCAGGAGCTTTGACCCGCGAGCCAG
>OFDN01000616.1_pt1 | contig 27739 bp, 24 predicted proteins | sample 1520971 | NCBI WGS metagenome assembly OFDN01 (sample SAMEA94257418, study PRJEB24077) | hot springs metagenome | biome: Aquatic biome; feature: Geographical feature; material: Water | place: India | collected 2012-06-12 | depth 5 m | reverse complement strand
CGGCGGCCACCACGATGCTCTGCGCGTCGATCATCTTGCCCATCACGCCGCCCGAGCTGTTGGCCGCGGCCATCAGCGTCGGGTTGAGGCCGAGCTGTTCCGCCGACACCCGCTGCAGGCTGCCGAACAACACGTTCGACGCGGTGTCCGACCCGGTCAGCGCCACCCCCAGCCAGCCCAGCAGCGTGCCGAAGAACGGGTAGAGGAAGCCGGTGTTGGCGAAGGCGAGACCCAGCGTGGTGTCCAGCCCCGAGTAGCGGGTGGTGAAGCCCAGCGCCAGCATGGCGGCGATGGTCAGCAGCGAGTAGCGGATGACGTACAGCGTGCGCCCGTAGGTCTTCAGCATGCCCAGCGGCGTGTAGCCTATCAGGAAGCCGGAGATGACGGCGGCGATGAGGATGCCGGTGCCGGTGGCCGACAGCAGGTTCAGCGTGTAGACGGCGGCCTCGGTGTGCGGCTTCGGCACCACCGGCGGCACGCGCTGGATCATCTGGTGCAGGCCGTCGATGGGGTACTTGAGGATCCAGATGCCGTCGAGGAAGGTCTTCACCTGCGGGATGCCCCAGAGGAAGACGAGCACGCTGAGGATCACCCACGGCATCCAGGCGCGCCGCACCTCGGCCGCGGTGTAGCCGTGCGCCCCCTTGGCCTCCGGCGGGCTGACCGCGGCGCCGGCGCTGCCGCCGGCCACCGCCATGGTGCCGTTGACCGACGTCCAGATGGTGGCGGGGCTCCAGCTCTTGAGGAACAGGGTCAGGGCACCCAGCGACACGATGGCGGCGATCACGTCCACCAGCCAGGGGCCGTGGAAGTTCGACACCAGGAACTGCGGCACCGCGAAGGTGACCCCGGCCACCAGGATCGCCGGCCAGATCTGAAACGCGCCGCGGAAGCCGGCGAAGGCCACGATCAGCCAGAAGGGCACGATGATGGAGAAGAGCGGAAGCTGGCGCCCGATCATCGCCGACAGGTCGAGCAGAGGCAGACCGGTCACCGCGGCCAGCGCGATCACCGGCGTGCCCAGCGCGCCGTAGGCGACGGGTGCCGTGTTGGCGATCAGCGACAGACCCGACGCCGCCAGCGGCGAGAAGCCCAGCCCGATCAGCATGGCGCCGGTCACCGCCACCGGCGTGCCGAAGCCGGCCGCACCCTCGAAGAAGGCGCCGAAGCAGAAGGCGATGAGCAGGAGCTGGAGGCGCCGGTCGTTGGTGATGCCGGTGATGCTCTCCTGCAGGATCTTGAACTGACCCTTCTGCTCGGTCAGGTGATACAGGAAGATGATGTTGAGGACGATCCAGCCGATCGGCAGGAGGCCGTAGGCGGCGCCGTACAGCGCTGTCTTGCCGGCCATCGCCAGCGGCATGCCGAAGGCGGCGACCGCGGCGGTGAGCGCCACGGCGAGGCCCAGCAGAGCCGCCAGATGCGCCTTCATGTGGAAGATGCCGAGCCCGCCCAGCATCACCAGCACCGGCAGCGCGGCGATGAAGGTCGACAGCCACATGTTGTTGAATGGGTCGTAAATCTGCGACCAGACCATGCAATCCCCTCCGTCCGCCCGATCGCCGATACACCCCCGCCCATCCTCCCCTCGCGGGAAGGTGGTCATCCCGCGTCGGCGCGGGCGATGTTCATTGGATTTCGGCTGGATAAATGATTTTACCAAGACTGGCAACGGGAAAAATATCTGACACGGACAGTCTGTGGACGAACCGGTGCTCCACGGTTATGGTTGCGCTGTGGGGATGGATGTGACGGGCCATGACGGGAACGATACGACCGGCCAAGCTCTCCGACGCGATCGCGGAGCATCTGGAAGCGCTGATCCTCGACGGCGTATTGCGTCCGGGCGAGAAGCTGCTGCCCGAGCGAGACCTGGCGCTGAAGCTCGACGTCTCCCGGCCATCGCTGCGCGACGCGCTCGCCAAGCTGGAGGAGCGGGGGCTGCTGGTGACCGGGCGCGGCGGCACCCACGTCGCTCGTTTCCTGTCCGGCATCACCGACCCGCTGGCCGCCATCCTGCACGCGCACCCCGAGACCACCTTCGACTATTTCGAGTTCCGAGCGGCGCTTGAGGGGCTGGCCGCGGGGCTTGCCGCTGAACGGTCCAACGACCTCGACCGCGAAGCGATCCGCGCCATCGCCGGGCGCATGCGGGCCGCCCACGCCAAGGGCGACCCGACGGAGGAGGCGGACTGCGACGCCGACCTGCACCTCGCCCTGTACGAGGCGGCGCACAACGTGGTGATCCTGCACGTCATGCGGGCGATGTCCGACATGCTGCGGCAGGACGTGTTCTTCAACCGGACGGAGCTGTTCGTGCGCCCGGGCGTGCGCGACCTGCTGCTCGACCAGCACCTCGCCATCGCCGATGCGGTCCTGGCCGGCGACGCCGCGGCGGCGCGCGCCCAATCGGAAGCCCACATCACCTTCACCGCCGGCACCCTGCGCGAGATCCGCGCGGAGGAGGCGCGGCGCGAGGTGTCGCTGCGCCGGATCGGCCGGGCGGAGCTGGTGGACGAAGCGTCGAAATAGGCGCGGGGCATCCCATGTTTCTGCGACAACAGACATCGCAGGGAGCGACGCCATGCCGACCAGCCCCATGACGTTGACACGCCGCGCCGCCATCGGCCTGTCGCTCGCCACGCCGCTGGTCGCTCGAACGGCGCTGGCGCAATCGCACCAGCACCATGGTGCCCCGTTCCAGACACTCCAGGGGAACACGGTGGACGCGCTGACCGAGCAGCAGCTTGGTCAACGGGTGGTGGACAGCCCCGCCCCGAAAGGTGCGCCGGGCCGCTGGGAGGAGCGGGCGCGGCTGCCACTTCCGCGCAGCGAGATGGCCTGGGCGACGGCGTGGCAGGACCGCATGCATGTGGTCGGCGGCTATGGCGAGGGTCGGGTGAACCGCGCCTACCATCACGTCTACGATCCCAAGGACGACCGCTGGCACGAGGCGGCGCCCCTGCCGCGCGGGGCCAACCATGTGGCGGTGGTGGCGGAGGCCGGGCGGCTCTACGCATTGGGCGGGTTCACCGAGCAGAACCGCACTCCCGATGCCAACGCCTATGTCTTCGAGATCGGGGAGGACCGCTGGCGCGCCATCGCCCCGCTGCCGCGGGAACGTGGTGCCGCCTCGGCGGTGGCGCTCGGCGGTCGCATCCATCTGATCGGCGGTGCCTCCGGCCCGACCGACGAACGGGCGAGCGTGGGCTGGCACGAAGCCTACGACATCGTCAGCGACCGGTGGGAGCGGCGCAAGCCCCTGCCGGGGGCCCGCGACCACGCCGGTGCCGTCGCCTGGAACGGGCTCATCCATGTGATCGGCGGGCGCTTCAACACCTTCGAGTACAACACTGGGCTCCACCACGTGTATCTGCCCGGCCGCGACACCTGGGAACGGCGCGCAGCGCTGCCGACGCCGCGCTCCGGTCACGGGCTGGTGGTGCTGAAGGGGCGCTTCTTCGCCATGGGCGGGGAGCAGCGCGATTATGTGGACGGCCGTGCCGCCGACCGCGTGTTCGGCGTGATGGAAAGCTACGACCCCGCTGCCGACACGTGGCAGAGCCACGCCCCCATGCCCATCCCGCGGCACGGGCTGGGTGCTGCGCTGCTGGGCGACTGGATCCACGTGGCGGGCGGCGGCCCGATCGTCGGCGGCAGCACCCAATCGGCCATCCACGAGGCGTTCACGCTGGGTTGAAACGCGCGCACAGGTTCGCCGATGGACGCCGCCCCGCGTCTGCGCTAAGCAGCGGCATCATGACATCCGACGCCCTGACCCGCTCCCCCGCCGAGATCCGCCGCGCCACCGCCGTGGGCGGGATCGCCATCGTCCTGTGGTCCACGCTGGCGCTGTTCGCGACGCTGGCGGCGGGGATTCCGCCGTTCCAGCTCGTCGCCATGTCCTTCGGCATCGCCTTCGTGGTGGGCACGGTGGCCGGGGCGGCTCTGGGTCGCGACGTCATCGGCGCACTGCGGCAGCCGCCGGCGGTGTGGCTGCTGGGGGTCGGCGGGCTGTTCGGCTACCACTTCTTCTATTTCCTGGCCTTCCAGCTCGCCCCCGGTGCTGCGGTCGAGGTCAATCTGCTGAACTACCTGTGGCCGCTGCTGATCGTTCTGTTCTCGGCGTTGCTGCCGGGCGAGCGGCTGCGGCGGGGCCATGTGGTGGGGGCGCTGGCCGGGCTGGCCGGCACCGCGCTGATCGTTCTGGGGCGGGGGACCGGGGGCGTGAGCGTGGAGGCGGCGAACCTGCCGGGCTACCTGTCGGCCGCCACCTGCGCGGTCACCTGGGCCGCCTATTCCGTGCTGTCGCGCCGCTTCGGCGATGTGCCGACCGAGGCGGTCGGCGGCTTCTGCCTCGCGACCTCCGTCCTCTCCGGCCTTTGCCACCTGCTGTTCGAGACGACGGCGGTGCCGACGGGCTCGGAGTGGCTGATCGTCGTCCTGATGGGGATCGGCCCGGTGGGGGCCGCCTTCTTCGTGTGGGACCATGGGGTCAAGCGCGGCGACATCCGGGCTCTGGGGGCGCTGTCCTACGCCACGCCGCTGCTGTCCACCTTCCTGCTGATCCTGTTCGGCGACCGCGCCGCGGGCTGGAGCGTGTGGGTGGCCTGCGCGCTGATCGTCGGTGGTGCCGTGCTGGCCAGTCGGGACGTGTTGCGGCGCTGAGCGCGGAGGTTCATAACCCCTTCGTCGTAAGCCGGAAGCCGGAGCGCGCCGCATGAGCCGCATCGCCACCACCAAAGCGTTCTTCCGGGATTTGTGGACGCTGACCCGTCCCTATTGGTCGTCGGAGGAGCGCTGGACCGCCCGCGCCCTTCTGGCCGTCATCGTCCTGCTGAACCTCGGGCAGGTCTATCTCAACGTCCTATTCAACGCCTGGAACAACGACTTCTACAACGCGCTGCAAGAAAAGGACGAGGCGGTCTACACCAGCCAGCTGCTCTACTTCACGGTTCTGGCTGCGATCTTCATCGCGGTGGCGGTGTACAACCTCTACCTCAACCAGATGCTCCAGATCCGCTGGCGGCGCTGGCTGACCGACCGCTATTTGAAGGACTGGCTGGCCGAGCAGACCTACTACCGGCTCCAGTTCGCCGGACAGATGACCGACAACCCCGACCAGCGCATCGCCGACGACCTGCGGCTCTTCGTGGCCTACACGCTGAGCCTGACGCTGGGCTTCCTGTCCAACGCGGTCAATCTCGTCTCCTTCCTCGGCATCCTGTGGGCGCTGTCGGGACCGCTGGCGGTGCCGCTGTTCGGGCACGAGGTGGAGATCCCCGGCTACATGGTCTGGGTGGCGGTTGTCTACGCACTGGTCGGCAGCGTGGTGACGCACTTGATTGGCCGGCCGTTGGCGCGGCTGAACTTCGATCAGCAGCGCTTCGAGGCGGACTTCCGCTTCTCCCTGATCCGCCTGCGCGAGAACGCCGAGGGTGTGGCCCTGCATGGCGGCGAGGCGCAGGAGCAGCGCGGCTTCGCTGAGCGATTCGGCCATGTGGTCGCCAACTGGTGGTCGATCATGCGCACTCAGAAGCGGCTGACCTGGTTCACCAGCGGCTATGGCCAGGTGGCGATCATCTTCCCCTTCGTGGTCGGCGCGCCGCGCTACTTCTCCGGGCAGATCCAGCTCGGCGGCCTGATGCAGATCTCGTCCGCCTTCGGGCAGGTGCAGGACAGCCTGTCCTGGTTCATCAGCGCCTATGTCAGCCTGACCGAATGGAAGGCGACGGTGGACCGGCTGATCGGCTTTCACCGCGCCGTCGCCGCCGTGCAGGCGGCCAGCCGCTTCGACGCGGGCGTGGTGCGGGTCCACGGCGAACAGCCGGAGCTTGAACTGAAGGGCCTGACCCTGTCCCTGCCGCTCGACCACCGGCCGCTGGTGCAGGCCGACCTGACCGTCGCGCCCGGCGAGCGAGTGCTGGTGACGGGGGTGTCGGGATCGGGTAAGAGCACGCTGTTCCGCGCCATCGCCGGGATCTGGCCGTTCGGCGGCGGCACGGTGCGGCTGCCGGCCTCCGGTACGGCGATGTTCCTGCCGCAGAAGCCCTACATGCCCATCGGCAGCCTGGCCGCCGCCGTCACCTACCCCGACGCCGCCGCCGCCTTTCCGGTCGACGCGGTGCGGGAAGCCCTGGACGCGGTCGGCATGGGGGCCATGGCCGACCGGCTCGACGAGCAGGACCATTGGGGTCAGCGCCTGTCCGGCGGCGAGCAGCAGCGCATCGCCTTCGCCCGCGTGCTGCTGCACCGCCCCGCCTGGCTGTTCCTGGACGAGGCCACCTCGGCCTGCGACCCGGAGACGGAGGCGCGGCTCTACGGCCTTCTGCGCGAGCGGCTGCCCGGCACCACCGTCGTCAGCATCGGCCACCGCGCCAGCCTGACCGCCTTCCACGACCGCCTGCTGACGGTGCGCCGCGGTGCCGACGGGGTGGGGGAACTGGTGCCGGCGGGGGCTGCGGCGTAGCCGTCAGCTCCCCGGCTCCCACCCCTCGGGCGCCAGGGTGAAGCCCGCGAACTCGAAGGCCGGCGCCACCGTGCAGCCGACCAGCGTCCAGTCCCCGAGCGATCGGGCCGACTGCCAGGCGTTGGCGGGCACCGTGGCCTGCGGGCGCTGACCCGCGGCGAGGTCAGTGCCGAGGATGTGGCGATCGACCGTCGCCGCATCCTCCGAGATCGCCAGCTCCAGCGGGGCGCCGGCGTGCCAGTGCCAGCTTTCCAGCGCGTCCACGCTGTGCCAGTGCGACCGTTCCCCGGCGCGGAGCAGGAAGTAGATTCCCGTCTTCGCCCCGCGCCCGCCGGCGGCCGGCATGTCCCGGAAGGTCTCCACATAGTGGCCGCCCTCCGGGTGGGGCTTCATGCCCAGCGTCGCGATGATGCCATCGGGCGTCAGCGGTTCCGTCATGCCGTGCGCTCCCTTGTCAGGCCGGGGGTGCGGTGCGGCGGTAGCTGTCCCGGGCCGAAACCGGCTCGAACCACCGCGCCAGCGCCGGCCGCGTTTCCCGCCAACCGAGATCGGCGAAGCGGAAATCGATGTAGCCCAGAGCCGCGGCCACCGCGATGGTGCCGATGGTCGGCGTTTCGCCAAGGCTGCCGGCCTCACCCTCCAGCGCGTCGAGCGAGCGCAGCACGGCGGCGCGCTGGCGGTTCATCCACTTCTCCGACCGCTCGCCGTCCGGACGCACGCTTTCCAGCCGCAGCGCGACCGCCGCGTCGTTCAACCCGTCGGCCAGCGCCTGAAGCCGCAGCGCCTTCCAGCGGTCGGGACCCACCGCCGGGAACAGCCGCGCGCCGTCGTGCAGGGTGTCGAGGTATTCGCAGATGACCGGGCTGTCGAACAGCGTGGTGCCGTCGGCCAGAACCAACGCCGGCACCTTGCCGAGCGGGTTGTCCTTCGGCAGGTCGGTCTCCGGCGACCAGGCGTCGGTCGGCTGCTTCTCGACGGCCGATTCGAGCCCGCACTCGATCGCCACCATCATCACCTTGCGCACATAGGGGGACGTCGCGCTGTAGCGAAGTTTCATCGGTCCATGTCTCCTTCCACTCCGGGCGCCTCCAAGCGGGCGGCGGCAGTGTAGCGGATGGGCGGCGGCGGGCAACCCGTTCGCGCGGCGCATCGTCCGCCCGCCGTCACGCACCACTTGGTGTCAGCGGAAGCCGTCCTTGCGGCGGCGCAGTTCGGCGAACACCTCCGCCGGGTCGGCACCCGCCATGCCGACGGCGGCCTGCACCTGCGCGTCGTCGGCCCGCAGGAAGGGGTTGGTGCGCCGTTCCTCGGCGAGGGTGGAGGGGATCGTCGGCTCACCGCGCTCGCGCATCGCCTTGATCGCCCCAAACCGGCGTTCCAGCTCGCCGTTGGCAGGGTGCACCGTGACGGCGAAGCGGGCGTTGGACAGGGTGTACTCGTGCCCGCAATAGACCCGTGTGGCGTCCGGCAGGGCGCGCAAGGCGCACAGCGACCGCCACATCTGCGAGGGCGTGCCCTCGAACAGCCGCCCGCAGCCCAGCGCGAACAGCGTGTCGCCGCAGAACAGGGCGTCGGCGGCTTCGAACCAGAAGGCGATGTGCCCCACGGTGTGGCCCGGTGTGTCGATCACCCGCGCGGTCTGGCCGCCGAACTCCAACGTGTCGCCGTCGCCCAGCGTCACGTCGAGCTCCGGGATGCGGCGGGCGTCGGCTGCGGCGCCGATCACCGTGGCGCCGTGGCGCGCCTTCAGGGCGGCGTTGCCGCCGATGTGGTCGTTGTGGTGGTGGGTGTTGAGGATGTGGGTGAGGCGCCAGCCGCGCCGCTCCAGCGCCTCCTCCACCGGTGCCGCGTCACCGGGATCGACCACCCCGACGGCCCCCGACCCGGGGTCGCGCAGGAGGTGGACGTAATTGTCGCTGAAGGCGGGAATTAGGTGAATCTCCATGGCGCGGGTCCCTTTCCGAGAATTTCGTGCTAGTCTGCGACGATCATGCACACGGACATCGTCGATCTGAGGGAATTCTACCAGTCGAGCCTGGGGCAGGTCGCCCGCCGGATGATCCGCCGGCGGCTGCGCCTGCTCTGGCCCGACGTGCGTGGACAGATCGTGCTGGGCGTTGGCTACGCAACCCCGTTCCTGCGGCCCTTCCGCGCCGAGGCGGACCGGGTGATGGCGGTGATGCCGGCAGGGCAGGGGGTGACCTTCTGGCCGAAGGAGGGGCCGGGGCTGGTGGCCCTGGCAGAGGAGGGCGATCTCCCCTTCGCCGACATGTCGGTCGATCGCGTCATCCTGGTGCATGGGCTGGAAGGGACGGAACAGCTCCGCCCGATGATGCGGGAGATCTGGCGGGTGCTGGCCGGCGGCGGCCGGTTGCTGGTGGTGGTGCCGAACCGCCGCGGGCTTTGGGCGCGCGCGGACTGGACACCCTTCGGCCACGGCTTTCCCTATTCTTCCTCGCAGCTCAAGCAGGTGCTGCGCGACACCATGTTCGTGCCGGAGCGCTCGGCGCACGCCCTGTTCATCCCGCCGCTGCGCTCGCGCTTCCTGCTGACGACGGCCCCGGCCTGGGAGGAGGTGGGGGAGCGCTGGTTCAAGGCCTTCGCCGGCGTCACCATGATCGAGGCGTCCAAGCAGATCTTCGCCGGCGTCACGCGGCGCACCGTCCAGCCGGTGAAGCGCCGGTTGATCGTGCCGTTGCCCGGCGGGGCGGCACCCGCCGCCCGGCGTATCGCGCCGCGCACCGACTGACGACTCGGGGACCGGTGCGCCCTCACTTGCGGCTGCTGAGGGTTGCCTCGTGGGCCGTGTAGGCGAAGCCGGGCGCCCCGGCGAGCTCCTCGGCGCTGAGCTGCAGGGTGACCGCGGTCGGCGGGGCCGTGCTCGGGCTGCGGAACTGGCTCGCCGCATCCACCGTCAGCCGGTCCACCGGCACCGAGACCATGGTGGATCCGATCCCGAACAGCCCGCCGGACGACAGCACCACCCGTTCCACCGGTCCGTTCGGGGTGGCGAGCACGAAATCGTGGATCGTGCCGGCGGACTTGCCGTCGGTGGTGCGGGCGGAAAGCCCGATCATCGCCTGGGCCTCCGCCCGGCCGAGCGGGCGGAGTTCGTGCGGCGCCACCCGCTCCACGACCGCCTCCTGCACCGGTGGCGGGTCCGCGGCGTGGGCCGGCACGGCGACGGCCAATGGAAGAAGAATGACGAACCGGACCATGACGAGCCTCCCCACATGTCTTGCTTGAGGCAGGAACACGCGGAAGCCGCGCGGGTTACGGCCGACGGCGCGGCCCGGCGGTGGCACTCCCTCCGTACAGGCGCCTATACCGGGTGTCCGCGCCAAGACCCGGAGTCGACGCGGTTTTCTTTGATTTCCGCGCGGTTGCGGACTACTACTAACCGTCATCGGTCCCCGGATTAACCCCAAGATGTCCCCCACACCCACACTCGACGAATTGCGGCGCGAGATCGACGAGATCGACGACGCCATCCACGATCTTCTGATGCGGCGCACCCGGGTCGTGGAGCAGGTTGGGCACGTGAAGGGGATCGAGGGCGGGGTCAACCTGCGCCCGGGGCGCGAGGCGGTGATCCTTCGCCGCCTGATGGCGCGTCACGCCGGTGCTTTCCCGGCGCAGGTCATGGTGCGGATGTGGCGCGAGATGATCTCGGCGCTGACCCGTCTGCAGGGCCCCTTCGCCATCGCCGTCTACGCGCCGGAGGACCGCCGCGGTTACTGGGACATCGCCCGCGACCATTTTGGCAGCACCGTGCCGATGACCGCCGTGAACTCGCCCGCCGCCGCCCTGCGCGCCGTAGCGGAGGGGAACGCGACCCTCGGCATCGTCCCCTACCCGGCAGAGGACGACGCCGATCCCTGGTGGCGCTTCCTGGTCAACGCCGACGGGCGCACGCCGCGCGTGGTGGCGCGGTTGCCCTTCTGCGGCCGCGGCAACGCGCGGGGGGAGGATCGCGACGCGCTCGCGATCGGCCCCATCCCGCACGAGCCGACCGGCGACGACCGCACGCTGCTCGGCATCGAGCTGGGCGCCGACCTCAGCCGCGGCCGGCTGAAGGACGCGCTGGAGGCCAACCGCCTGCCGCCCACCAGCTTCTGCACCTGGCATTCGCGCGACCCGAAGGGTCCGTCGGTGCATCTGGTGGAGATCGCCGACTTCGTGGCCCCCGACGACCCGCGCGTGGCCGCGTTGATCGGCCGGCTCAGCGAGATGCCGGTGCGGGTCATCACGCTGGGTGGCTACGCCGTGCCGCTGTCCTTTCCGCAGGATGGCCGCAAGGTCTGAGAATTTCCCGATCCTTCCGTCTTCCAAGGTTCAGGCCATGTCATCCCCGACCGCTCCGGCGCCCCGGCCCGGCATTCTCGACATTGCTCCCTACATCGGCGGCGAGGCCGCCGGCTCCATCCGGCTCGCGTCCAACGAGGGCGCGCTGGGGCCGAGCCCGAAGGCGATGGAGGCGTACGCCCGCCTTGCCGGCCAGATCCACCGTTATCCGGACGGCGGCTCGACCGAGCTGCGCCACGCGCTGGCCCGCCGCTTCGGGCTGGACGCCGAGCGGATCGTGTGCGGGGCCGGCTCGGACGAGCTGATCGGGCTGCTCTGCCGCGCCTACGCCGGGCCGGGGGACGAGGTGCTGTACAGCGCTCACGGTTTCCTGATGTACCCGATCGCCGCCAAGTCGGTGGGGGCCACCCCGGTGGCGGCGCCGGAAACCAACCTGACCACCGACGTCGACGCGCTGCTGGCCCGGGTCACGCCGCGCACCAAGATCGTCTTCGTCGCCAACCCCAACAACCCGACCGGCAGCTTTCTCACCACCGAGGAGATGGCGCGGCTGCACGCCGGGCTGCCGGCCAACGTGCTGCTGGTGATCGACGCGGCCTACGCCGAATACGTCACCCGCAACGACTACGGCGCAGGCGCGGAGCTGGTTGACCGCTTCCCCAACGTGGTGATGACGCGGACCTTCTCGAAAATCTTCGCGCTCGGCTCCATGCGGCTGGGCTGGGCCTACTGCCCGGCCGGGGTGGCCGACATCCTCAACCGCGTGCGTGGCCCCTTCAACGTGTCGGGTGCGGCGCAGGCCGCCGGTGTGGCGGCGCTGGAGGATCCGGAATTCCTCGATCGCAGCCGCGCTCACAATGAGGAGTGGCGGGGCTGGTTCGTGGAGAAGGCGCAGGCGCTCGGCCTGACCGTCCACCCGAGCATCGCCAACTTCGTGCTCGTCTCCTTCAAGGGCCAGCCGGCCGGCAAGGACGACGCCGAGGCGGCGCGCCAGTTCCTCAAGGGCCGCGGCATCCTGGTGCGGCAGATGACCGCCTACGGGCTGCCCGACTGCCTGCGCATCACCATCGGCACCGGTGAGGAGATGACTGCCGTGGTCGATGCGCTGGACGCGTTTCTGAAGGGGTGACCGATGCCGGGGGCCGCGGCGGGCGGTCCCCGATCCCCCTGCCGGGGGCGCAACCATCCCGCGCCCCATTCCCAGGCTGGCTGGTTTCGTTGCTAACCTTTTTCTCCGGCGAACAGTTTCCTTTACCAATCGCTAAGCGTCTCGCGTTCAAAGATGGTCAGTCCAGACAAGAGTGGACGGCCATCAGAACATGCGAGCCATATGGTGTTCACCGGCAATCTCTTGCGACGTCTTCTGATTGGTGTTTCCTTCTGCATTCTCGCGGGAAACAGCATCACTCTGTATGTCGGTCTCAAAGGCCTTATCGAAGCGGCCGAATGGGTTCGTCATTCTCTCGACGTGAAGCAAGTCTTGTCAACCGTCGTGGCTGATCTGGCAAAAGCGGAATCGGGGCAGCGCGGCTATATCTTGACCGGTGATGTTCATCATCTCGATTCATACTATGTTTCGTCGAATTTTCTGAAGTCAAATATTGAAGACTTGCAGAGTCTTGTGTCCGATAACGCGTCGCAAATGGACAACACGGCAAAGATTGTCAAGATTATTGACGCCAAATTCGAGGAAATGTGGCGGACCATCTACTTCAAGAGTACAGGGGAGGATGCGCGCGCCGAGGCTTTGGTCAGTATGAACCATGGCTCGCAGATCATGGATGAGTTCTATGGCGCGGTGCGCGACATCGAGCGCATCGAAAGCCAGCTTCTTCAGGAACGCCAGGACAATGTGGGTGTTGCCCGCCGCGCCGCCTTCATCGCGCTGGCCGGGTTCATCCTCGCCATCGCCCTACTGCTTGCCATCCTCTATTATCTGGCAGCCCGGGAGATCAGCCAGAAAACCAAGGCGTCGCAGGACATCAAGGCGGTGGTGGAGGAGTTGCATCGCCAGACCGCGGATTTGACGCGCGAACGGAACGAGATCGCGCAGCTCAACGAAGCTAGCAGTTTCCTGCAGAGCTGCAACACGGTTGCGGAGATTTCTTCCGCTCTTCCTCCCTTCATGCGGACGATGCTTCCGGATCATATTGGTGCCGTGTATCTGACGGCGGCGTCGCGCAATCGCCTGGACCTGCTGTCCCGGTGGGGGGAGGAGAGCGCCTTCCCGCACTTCGCGCCCCAACAATGCTGGGGTTTGCGGCGCGGACAGGTCCACCTGCACGAAGCCGATGCGGCGGCGCCGCTTTGCGACCATCTTGGTGGGTTGGGCAGCGGTGCCATGAGCCTGTGCGTGCCGCTGGTCGCTCATGGGGAGACGATCGGTCTCCTGACGATCTGGAGCCTGACCGGAGACGCCGCCCATGCCCGCACCCGTCGGTTGGCGGATATGGTGGCGAGCCAGCTCGGCCTGACGCTCGCCAACATCCGGCTGCGGGAAAGCCTCAAGGAACAGACCATCCGCGACGCCATGACCAACGCCTTCAACCGTCGGTATCTCGGGGTGGTCTCCCAGAAGGAGATCGCCAAGGCCAAGCGGTTCTCGCGGCCCATGGTCGTGGCGATGATCGACATCGACCATTTCAAGCGCTTCAACGACACGCACGGGCACCCGGCCGGCGATGCGGCGCTGGTCAGGGTCAGCCAGTATCTTCAGGAGAACATCCGGGAATCGGACTGGCTGTTCCGGTACGGCGGCGAGGAGTTCCTGATGATCCTGACCGACACCGGCGCGCAGGAGGCCCGCGTCCGCCTGGACACGCTGAGAGCGGGTATCGCCCAGATGACCATCCGGCACGAGGGGATCACGCTGCCGCAGGTGACGATCTCCTGTGGGCTGGCAGCCTTCCCGACGGACGCGGAGGATTTCGACGGCATCGTCTCCGTGGCCGACGAGGCGCTCTATCGGGCCAAACAGGGTGGGCGCAACTGCGTGCGCTTGGCGCTGGAGGACTCCGCCGCGCTTGCGCCCGTGGAGCCGCAGCCGGCATGATCCGGCGGACGGGCATTGCGGTTCGGCGACGGTGATCGGTGCTGCCGATCAGTTGGCGAACACATGGATCAGCGACTTGCGCGCCAGCACGGCGAGAGCGTCCGCGATGGCCGCGGGCGCCAGGGCGGGAAGCGCCTCGGCCAACGCTTCCGGAGTCTGGCCGCCGCGCTCCATCAGCACCGCCAGGACGCGTTTCTGGTCCGCGGTCAGACGGTATCGGAACGAGCCGGCCTCGACATCGTCATCGCCGTCCAGCGGGATCGGCCGGCGCAAGGCCGCCGCTACCCGGACACCGCGGCCGGCCAAAGGCAGGAGCCCAAGGGTCAGGGCGCAGTTGGGCTCACGCTTCCGGTTCTCATCGGCGAGGAACGCTTCCAGATCGAGACCGTCCAGGATGCGCACCATCGCGGCACGCAGGTCGGCAGCCTGCTCGCGGAGCGCGGCCGGTCCGGCGAGGGGCGTCACGTCACGCCGCAGGACCTCTTCGATTCCGACCATGCGATCCAGCAGCCAGCGCAGCGCGGCGTCGCCCCGCGGCTGGCTGATGCTGATCGTCAGGTGCAGGGAATTCGCGTCCGCCACCTCGGTGCGGTGCACCTCGCCGCGTGGAACGAACAGCATGTCCCCCGGCTCCAGCACGCGCTCCCAATGGGGTGTGCCGCTTCCTACCAGTTCTTTGGCTTGGGGGAAGGGGATCTTCTCATGCGGCAACCGGACCGGCTGGCCGAACAGCGCCCAGTGCTTGCGGCCATGGACCTGCAGGATCAGCACATTGTGATCGTCCCAATGCATCGGGAACGCGCTCTGGCGTTCGAAGGTCGCGTAGGCATTGGTGCTCACCGGCGCCTGGAAATGCCGTTCGATGGCGGCGGTCATGGCCGCGATGCGCGGAAGGCTCCGTTCGACGCTGTGGACGACGAGGCTGATCCCTTGCCGGCAGAGATCGTGGAGCCGTTCCGTCGCAACCCGGATGCCGCCGGGCTGCTTGGGGCCATCAAGGAACATCTCCTGCGGGATGACGCGCCCCTGACGGATCACAAGCACACGGCCGTTCCGAACATGGCTGACGGTGACCTGATCGGCGATGTCCTGCCATGTCACCAGTGATTGGAGGGCCTGCACCGAGCCACCCGGTAGGAACAGGGGCCGGTGCTCCAGAACGGCCCGATCGAGGTCGGCCGGGGCGTGTGGATGGAGAAGATCCACGAGGCTGCCGATCATCGTCCCGGTGCCTTCCTCTTGGTGCGGCCGCCGTTGTCGGGGCGGCGGCGGTCTGTACGAGCGGCACCATAGCCGTTCGGTCGGGGCCAGGACAATCGACGGAGTGGTGGCCGCTTGTCGCAGGTGGCGTTCCGGTCGGGAAAGTTCCGCTTGGCGGGTGGCGCGGCTTGATGCTTTAAAGCGGGCGACCGCAAACCCCGGCACCGGGATTCCATCATGACCGCCACCGCACCGCTTTTCGACCGCATCGCCATCATCGGCATCGGCCTCATCGGGTCGTCGCTCGCCCGTGCGGTGCCGGCCTATAGACTGGCGCGGACGGTGGTGTGCGGCGACCGCAGCGAGGCCGCCTGCGCCAAGGCCCTGGAACTCGGCATCGTGGCGGAGGCGACGACCGATCTGGAAGCCGCCGTCGCCGGGGCCGACCTCGTCATCCTCTGCACGCCCATGGGCAGCTTCGCGGAGATGGGGGAACGGCTGGCCCCGCGTCTGAAGCCCGGCACCATCCTGACCGACGTCGGCTCGGTGAAGCAGGCGGCGCTGCGCGACATCGGCCCGCATGTGCCGGACGGCGTGCACCTGATCCCCGGCCACCCCGTGGCCGGCACCGAGCATTCCGGGCCGGAGGCCGGCTTCGCGTCGTTGTTCGAGGGGCGCTGGTGCATCCTCACGCCCCCGACGGGTGCGAACGCGGACGCGGTGGACAAGGTGGCGGAGCTGTGGCGCCGCTGCGGCTCCAACGTCGAGATGATGGACGCCGCCCATCACGACCGGGTGCTGGCCATCACCTCGCACCTGCCGCACCTGATCGCCTACACCATCGTCGGCACCGCGTCGGACCTGGAGGAGACCACCAAGTCCGAGGTGATCAAGTTTTCCGCCGGCGGTTTCCGCGACTTCACCCGCATCGCCGCCAGCGACCCGGTGATGTGGCGCGACGTGTTCCTCAACAACCGGGAAGCGGTGCTGGAGACGCTCCAGCGCTTCACCGAGGATTTGACCGCGCTCCAGCGCGCCATCCGCTGGGGCGAGGGCGATCGGTTGCAGGAACTGTTCACACGCACCCGGGCCATCCGCCGTGGTATCATCGACGCCAAGCAGGCGTGATCCGGCCGGGGCGCTGACCGGGGAGGGGTTGATGTCCGTCGAAAGCCGCGTGGCCGAGCATTACGGGCGCCGCGACGTGGCGTCCGAGATTCTCGGCACCCTCGAAAACATGGGCAAGGACCTTCAGCGCCTGCGTCCCGAGGATCTCGCGCCGATCGACGAGTTCCACATCCGCGGGCGTGAAGCCACCGCCGAGCTGGGCCGGGCCCTGGGGCTCGGTCCGGGGATGACGGTGCTGGATGTCGGCAGCGGTCTTGGCGGCCCGTCGCGGCACTTGGCGGTCCTGCACGGCTGCCGGATCGTCGGCCTCGACCTGACCGAGGAGTACTGCCGCACGGCGTCGCTTCTGGCGGAGCGGGTCGGGCTGGGCGGCATGGTGGAGTACCGGCAGGGCTCGGCGCTGGACATGCCGTTTCCGGACGCCGGCTTCGACCGGGTCTACACGCAGCACGTCGCGATGAACATCGCCGACAAGGCGCGGCTGTACGCCGAGGTGGCGCGCGTGCTCAAGCCGGAGGGGCTGTTCGGCCTCTATGATCTGCTGCAGGGCCCGGGTGGCACGGTGCATTTTCCCGTACCCTGGGCGCGCGATCCCGCCACCAGCTTTCTCGCCACGCCGGATGAACTCCGCACCCTGCTGGACGCCAGCGGTTTCGAGATCGTGGGCTGGCGGGACAGCAGCGAGGAAGGGCGCGACTGGTTCCGGCATCTGCGTGAGCGGATGCGGCAGGAAGGCCCGTCGCCGCTCGGCTTCCACATTCTCCTCGGAGACGATTTCCGGGACATGGCCCGCAACCAGGCGAGGAACCTGGAGGAGCGGCGCATCCTGCCGGCCGAGGTGATCTGCCGCCGTCGCTGAGCTGGGCCAGTCCCGGGCGGTCCGCCGTGCCTACAGCTCCCCGAGCCCGCTGCGCGGGATGCGGAGCTCCCGGTGCACGGATACGCTGAGCAGCAGGCCCACGCCGATCATCAGCGTCATCATCGCCGTGCCGCCGTAGGACACCAGCGGCAGCGGGATGCCGACCACCGGGATCAGGCCCATCACCATGGCGACGTTCACGAACATGTAGAGCGAGAAGGATGTGGTCAGCCCCACCCCCACCAGCCGGCCGAACTGGTTCCGGCAGGACAGCGTGATCACCACCCCGTAGATCAGAAGCAGCATGTACAGGAAGAGCAGCAACAGGGCGCCCGCCATCCCGAACTCCTCGGCCAGGACGACGAAGATGAAGTCGGTGTGCTTCTCCGGCAGGAACATCAGCTGGCTCTGTGAACCCATCATGAAGCCCTTGCCGAACAGACCACCGGAACCGAGCGCGATCTTGGACTGGAGGATGTTGTAACCGGCCCCGAGCGGGTCGGTCTCGGGGTCGAGGAAGGTGTAGACGCGCTGGCGCTGGTAGTCGTGCAGGAATTCCCACCCGATGGGGATGGCGCTCAGCCCTGCGGCGATGGCCAGGAAGAACTTCCACAGCCGCACGCCGGCCGCGAAGAAGATCGCGCCGCTGCCCAGGATCAGCAGCAGCGCCGTTCCCAGGTTCGGTTGCAGCAGCACCAGGCCCACCGGCAGCACGATCAGCGTCAGGGGCGGGATCAGCAGCAGCGGACGACCGATCTGGTCCAGCGTCAGGCCGTGGAAATAGCGCGCCAGCGCCAGCGTCAACGCCGGCTTCATCAGTTCCGACGGCTGCAGCACGAAAAAACCCAGGTTGATCCAGCGCTGCGCGCCCATGCCGATGTGGCCCATGATCTCCACCGCCACCAGCAGGGCCAGCACCGCGCAGTAGATGACGTAGGCGGACTTCAGCCACAGCCGCACGTCGACCAGCGCGATCACCAGCATCACCACGAAACCGGGGACGAAGCGGATCAGCTGCGCCTTGGCCCAGGGGTCCCATTGCCCACCGGCAGCCGAATAGAGCAGCGCCACACCGAAGGCGGAGATGAGGCAGACCAGAAGCACGAGCCCCCAGTTGATCATCCGGATCTTGGCCCCGAGCGTGAGCTGCGGGCTCTGCGGCGACAGACCGCCGCCGTGGCTTTGAAGCAGTGCGACCATCGGCTTTCCCATGGCGCGCGGCGGGTGGGCCGCGCCGGGCGAATAGAGCCACAAGCCTCCACCACGATGAAAGGGCGATTCGAAGGCCGGCGCCTCATCGTGCGATGCGGTTTGCGATGCATTCTGCGCATGCCCGCATTCATAGTGCTGCGCGCGCGTGCCCGGTTCGGACGAATCCACGGACATTGCCGTCCATCCGCATATGGCACAATGCGTGCACGATTAGGGTGCTTTGGATGTCAACAGGCACCAAAGTATGAGATCAGGATGGACGTCTCATGCGGCCGCCGGATCGGACCACGCAATCGGGGGGCTCGATGCGATTCTTCCAAACCGCCAAGCTGGTGACCAACCAGGTGCCGGCGAACATCATCCTTTGTGATCCAAAGACCTTCACGATCACCTACGTCAACAAGGCGACGGTCGAGACGCTGAAGACGATCCAGGATGTCCTGCCCGTGCCGGCCGACAAGCTGGTCGGCCAGACCATCGACATCTTCCACCGGAACCCGACGCGCCAGCGCACGATGCTGGCCGATCCGGGTCGGCTGCCGCACAAGGCCCGCATCCGGTTGGGCGGGCAGGTGATGGATTTGCACATCAGCGCCGTGCGATCGGGGGATCGCGTGGTGTCGTTGATGCTCACCTGGCAGCTCGTCACCCGTGAGGAGGAGGCGGAGCGTCGGACGCGGAGACTCCTCCGCATGCTGGATGAGATGCCGGTGGCGGTGCTGGTGGCCGATCCGCAGACCGGCGTGATCAACTACGCCAACCAGTCGAGCAAGGACACGCTTCAGAGTCTGCGCCATCTGCTGCCGATCGATCCGGCGAACATCGTCGGCACCTCGATCGACGTGTTCCACCGCCACCCGGCCCACCAGCGGGCGATTCTCGCCGACCCGTCCCGGCTTCCCTGGCGCACGCGCATCAAGCTTGGCGTTGAGACGCTCGACCTCAAGGTCTCGGCGATCCGCGACGAGGACGGCACCTACATCGCGGCCATGCTCACCTGGTCCGTGGTCAGCCGTCAGGCGAAGCTGGCAGACGATTTCGAATCCAACGTCGGCGGGGCCGTCGGCACCATGACCGAGGAGGCACGCCGGCTGGAAGCGACCGCTGACGAGATGGCTTCGCTGGCGGAGTCCACCAACGCCAAGGCGTCCGTCATCTCCTCGGCCAGCGAGCAGCTCAGCGCATCGATCCGTGAAATCTCCGGCCGCATTGCCGACGCCGCGCAGGCGACCCGGTCCAGCGTGTCGCGCGCCCAGGAGTCGCTTGTCCACATCAACGGGCTGTCGGAGATCGCCCAGCGCATCGAGAAGGTCTTCCGGCTGGTGGTCGCCGTGGCGTCGCAGACCAAGCTTCTGGCGCTGAACGCCACCATCGAGGCGGCGCGGGCGGGGGAGGCGGGCAAGGGATTCGCCGTCGTCGCCGGCGAGGTCAAGACGCTGGCGGCGCAGACTGAGCGGGCGACGGCCGAGATCGAGGAGCTGGTGCGCGCGATGCACGGCGCCACGGGGGCGGCCGTCGGCGCCATCCAGAACATCGAGAGCGACGTCCAGCGCATCGACGGCGTCACCTCCGCGGTGGCGGCGGCGGTGGAGCAGCAGGCGACCGCGACGCGGGAGGTCGCCAACACCATCGACGGCGTGCTGCGCTCGTCCAGTGCGTCGGAACAGGCGGCGTCGGCGGTGCACGACACGGCGCGGATGCTGACCGAACGGTCGCTGGCGATGTCCAGCGCCGTCACCCAGTTCCTGGCGGAGGTGCGCAGCGCCTGATCGTGCAAGCGGTGCCGGCCGCATATGGGGTGTCCCGGCCCGATCCCCCGCGCTATAAACATTGGCACGCCAACGGGCGTACCGACGAACACGAACGGACAATCAGGGGAACGGGTATGGACGTCAAAGCCGCGGTCGCCTTCGAGGCCGGCAAGCCGCTCAGCATCGAGACCGTCACGCTGGACGGCCCGCGCGCCGGCGAGGTGCTGGTCGAGCTCAAGGCCACCGGGATCTGCCACACCGACGCCTACACCCTGTCCGGCCTGGACAGCGAGGGGCGGTTCCCCTGCATCCTCGGGCACGAGGGCGCCGGCATCGTGGTGGACGTCGGCCCCGGCGTGACCAGCCTGCGCAAGGGTGACCACGTCATCCCGCTCTACACGCCGGAATGCCGGCAGTGCGAATACTGCCTCAGCCGCAAGACCAACCTCTGCCAATCGATCCGCACCACCCAGGGGATCGGCGTGATGCCCGACGGACAGAGCCGCTTCAGCATCAACGGCGAGCCGGTCTGGCACTACATGGGCACCTCCACCTTCGCCCAGTACACGGTGCTGCCGGAGATCGCGGTCGCCAAGATCCGTGAGGACGCGCCCTTCGACAAGGTCTGCTACATCGGCTGCGGCGTCACCACCGGCGTCGGCGCCGTGGTCTACACGGCCCAGGTCGAGCCGGGCTCGCGCGTGGTGGTGTTCGGGCTGGGTGGCATCGGGCTGAACGTGGTGCAGGCCGCGCGGATGGTCGGCTGCGACCAGATCGTCGGCGTCGACATCAACCCCGCACGCCGCGCGCTGGCCGAAAAGTTCGGCATGACCGACTTCGTCAACCCCAAGGAGGTCGATGGCGACCTCGTCCCCTACCTCGTCAACCTGACCAAGGGCGGGGCCGACTACAGCTTCGAATGCATCGGCAACACCACGACCATGCGGCAGGCGCTGGAATGCTGCCACAAGGGCTGGGGCCAGTCGGTCATCATCGGCGTGGCGCCGTCGGGGGCGGAGATCTCCACCCGGCCGTTCCAGCTCGTGACGGGGCGCGTGTGGAAGGGCAGCGCCTTCGGCGGCGCGCGCGGCCGCACCGACGTGCCGAAGATCGTCGACTGGTACATGGACGGCAAGCTGAACATCGACGACCTGATCACCCACACAATGCCGCTGGAGCGCATCAACGAGGGCTTCGACCTGATGCACGAGGGCAAGTCGATCCGGTCTGTGGTGCTCTATTGATGGCCGCCAGCGAGGGCCTGGAGCGGCTGAAGCGGCACGCCTGCTTCGGCGGCGTGCAGGAGGTGCACCGGCACCGCTCCGCGGTTCTGGGCTGCGCCATGGAGTTCGCGCTGTACCTGCCGCCCCAAGCGTCGCAGGGGCCGGTGCCGCTGGTCACCTACCTGTCGGGCCTGACCTGCACCTGGGAGAACGCCACCACCAAGGCCGGCGCCCAGCGCTACGCGGCGGAGCACGGGCTGGCGCTGCTGTTCCCCGACACCAGCCCGCGCGGGCTGGATCTGCCGGGCGAGCACGAGCGCTACGACTTCGGCTCCGGCGCCGGCTTCTACATCGACGCCACGGCGGATCCCTGGGCGGCCAACTACCGCATGTTCAGCTACGTGACGGAGGAGCTGCCGGCGCTGGTCGGCGGCGCCTTCCCGCTGGACATGGCGCGGCAGGGCATCATGGGCCATTCCATGGGCGGGCACGGGGCGCTGGTCTGCGCGTTCCGCCATCCCGACCGCTACCGGTCGGTGTCCGCCTTCTCGCCGATCGTAGCGCCGTCGCAGGTGCCATGGGGGCGGAACGCCTTCACCGGCTATCTGGGGCCCGACGAGACGGCCTGGGCGGCCTGGGACGCGACCGCGCTGGCGGCGTCCACCGGTTGGCGGAAGCCGGTGCTGGTGGACCAGGGCACCGGCGACGAGTTCCTCGCCGGCCAGCTCCGCCCCGAGCTGCTGGAAGCCGCCTGCGCCGGGTCCGGCATTCCGCTGACGGTGCGCCGGCAGGACGGTTACGACCACAGCTACTATTTCATCGCGTCTTTCATGGGCGACCACCTCGCCCACCACGCGGCGGCGCTGCGGGGGTAGGCGAGTGTACCGCCTCGACCGGGCTGACCAATGGTCGCCCGGTCCACCCGGCAGTCCGCTGTTCCGTTCCCGTGCGCGTCAGAACTGCCAGTTGGCGGGAACCCAGGCGTAGCCGCCGTCGGTCTTGAGCATCCGGCCGAGGCCGGGGAACGGGAAGTGGAACCCGAGCACCGGAACCCGGTCGGCGGCGGCCCTGTCGAAGATGCGCCGGCGGGAGGCGAGGGCGGTGTCCTTGTCGCGGTCGGGGCCGGGAAGCCAGGGATGGTCGACATTGACCACCGGGTGATAGGCAAGGTCTGCGGTCAGCAACAGCTGGTCGTTTCCGGAGTGGACGAGGAAGGTCGCCATTCCCGGCGTATGGCCGGCAGCCGCGAGGGTCGTGAGCCCCGGCACGATCTCGGCGCCGGGTTCGTAGAGTTCGACATCGGTCATGACCGGCGCGAGGCTGCTCTTGATCGCGGCGGCGAACCTCCGGCGGAAATCCTCCGGCACCGGCATGTAGGAGAGATCCGGGTCGGTGCGGACGAAGAAATCCCAGTCCGCCCTCGGCACGAACACCGTGGCGCGGGGAAAGGCCTTGCCGCCGTCCGCGGTCCTGAGGTTGCCGACATGATCGGGATGGGTGTGTGAAACCACGATCGCATCGATGTCCGCCGGCCCCAGGCCAATCGCGGCCAGGTTCGCGAAGATGCGGCCCCCGTTCGGACCCATCGTCGCGCCCGCGCCAGCCTCGATGAGAATCCGCCGGCCACCGGTCTCGATCAGCAGCGTGTTCAGGTTGAGCGTCAGATGGTCGGTGGGAAGAAAGGCTTGCCGCAGCACCGCGTGCAAGGTGGCCTCGGGCGCGTTGCTCGCATAGATCCGCGGCGGACCGCCGATGTTCCCATCGCTCAAGACCGCCGCGCGGATCGCGCCGATGCGGAAGCGGTAGTGGCCGGCGTTGCCGCTTGTCGGGGACGCGGCCTGGGCACTCGCGCTGCCGGCGCCACCGAAGCCCGGGACGACCATGCTCGTTGCTCCCGTCACAGCGGACAGCATGATGGCGCGTCTGTTCAGCGTGAAGGCATTCATCGCTCTTCCCTTGCCGGTTGCGTGTTTTCCCCGCTTCATCCGCTCGCAAAGGGCCGGGTTCGGCCGGTGAAAAGCCGCGAGCGGAGGCGGCGGTCGAAGCCGGGCCAACCATGACATGGGACCATTGAGCTGATAATATGTGCAAAAACGATCAGCGTGATTGGGATTTCTAATCAATGACTCCGGTTCGTCTGGACAGCTTCGATGTGTTCGTCTCGATCGTTCGTTGTGGCGGCTTCCGCGCGGCGGCGCTCGAGCGGGGCGTCTCCTCATCGACCTTGAGCCAGACGATGAACGCCTTGGAAGAAGCGCTCGGTATCAGGCTCCTCAACCGGACAACGCGAAGCATAGCCCCGACGGAAGCGGGACAACGCCTTCTTGACCGTCTGGCCCCGGCGCTGAGCGACATACGATACGCGATCGCCGAGATCGACGAGTTGAGGGACAGCCCCTCCGGGACACTGCGGATCAACGCGCCCGCGCCTGCCGTCGATCATCTTCTCTGTCCGCTGGCCTTCGACTTCATGGATCGATTTCCTGCGGTGAATCTCGAAATCATCAGCGATGCGGCTGTCATCGACATCGTGGAACAGGGTTTCGATGCCGGTGTCAGGTTCGGCAAACAGTTGGCGCAGGACATGGTCGCGGTTCCGCTTGGGCCTGCGCTCAAATATGCGATTGTGGCTTCCCCGGACTACATCGAAAGACGCGGGTTGCCACGGGTGCCGCAAGATCTTGTCAATCATGACTGCATCAAGCGTCGATTTCCTGGCGGCACTCTCGTGACCTGGCGGTTTGCCAAGGGGCCGGAAGAGATCGATGTGACGCCCACCGGTCGATTGACGGTCAGCTCCGTGCACAACGAAGTGCAGGCGGCGCTGGCCGGCCGGGGCATCGCGCATGTGTTCGATGACTATGCCAAGCCCCATATCCGGGCCGGTCGGCTGGCGGAGCTTCTGGCGGACTGGAGCCCGACGTTGCCGCACTGGTTCCTGTATTACCCCAACCGCCGTCTGCCGAGCGCCGCGATGCGCGCCTTTCTCGACTTCATGAGAGGCTACGACTGGCCGTCCGGGACGTAGCGGCGCGCCGCCGCTTCCAGCCGCGACGCTCACCGGCTCCGGTTGGTCACCGGGGCCGGTGAGCAGCGCCTCAGAACAGGTGCACCCGCCCCAGCGTCACGTGGCAGCGGTCGCCCGTGCGCAGCGCCAGTGTCTCCAGCCCGCTGCGGGGCAGGGCGACCTCCAGGGCGGCGCCGTCGAGATCGACGTCGATGCGGGCGGTCGGGCCGATGGCGTGGATGGCGGTGATGCGGGCGGGACCGTCCGGCGCGTGGGCCAGGGTGATGTCGTCCGGCCGGATGAAGGCCAGGGCGTGGCCAGGCTTGCGGTCGCGCACCGTGACCGACAGGTTGCCGGGAAGCCGGGCGACGCCGTTCTCCACGACCCCCTCCAGCTTGTTGGCGTTCCCGAGGAAGTCGAAGACGAAGGCGCTGGCCGGGCGGTCGTAGACCTCGGTCGGGGTGCCGATCTGCTCGATGCGGCCATGGCCCATCACAGCCACGCGGTCGGCCAGCTCCAGCGCCTCCTCCTGGTCGTGGGTGACGAAGACGCTGGTGACGTGGATCTCGTCGTGCAGGCCGCGCAGCCAGCGGCGCAGATCCTTGCGCACCTTGGCATCCAGCGCGCCGAAGGGTTCGTCGAGCAGCAGCACCTTCGGCTCGATGGCCAGCGCGCGGGCGAGCGCCACCCGCTGGCGCTGGCCGCCGGAAAGCTGGGTCGGGTAGCGGCCGGCGAACTGTTCGAGCTGAACGAGGCTGAGAAGCTGCTCGACCTTGGCGCGGATCGCGGTGGCGGACGGGCGCTCGCCGCGCGGCCGCACCTTCAGGCCGAAGGCGATGTTGTCGAACACCGTCATGTGGCGGAACAGGGCGTAGTGCTGGAACACGAAGCCCACCTGCCGGTCGCGCGGCTTGCGGTCAGTGGCGTCCTCGCCGTCCATGCGCAGCGTGCCGGCGTCGGGGAATTCCAGCCCCGCCATGATGCGCAGCAGGGTCGTCTTGCCGGAACCGGACGGCCCGAGCAGGGCCAGCAGCTCACCCGCCCGCACCTCCAGATCGACGTTGTCGAGGGCGAGGAAGCTGCCGAAGCGCTTGGTGATGCCGTTCAGGACGATGGCCATGGTCTCGATGCTCCCGTTCACCGCCGCGTGGCCGCCAGCTCCGCCCCGTAGCGCCATTCCAGCAGCGTCTTGGCCACCAGCGTGACCAGGGCGAGGAAGGCCAGCAACGAGGCGACCGCGAAGGCCGCGACGAAGTTGTATTCGTTGTAGAGGATTTCGACATGGAGCGGCATGGTGTTCGTCTCGCCCCGGATGTGGCCGGACACCACCGACACCGCGCCGAACTCGCCCATCGCGCGGGCGTTGCAGAGCAGCACCCCGTACAGCAGGCCCCATTTGATGTTGGGCAGCGTCACCCGCCAGAAGGTCTGCCAGCCGCCGGCCCCCAGCACCAGCGCCGCCTCCTCCTCCTCCGTGCCCTGCTCCTGCATCAGCGGGATCAGCTCCCGCGCCACGAAGGGGAAGGTGACGAAGATGGTGGCGAGCACCAGGCCAGGCAGGGCGAAGATGATCTGGATGCCATGCTCGCGCAGGACGGGCCCGAGCAGCCCGTTCATGCCGAACAGCAGCACATAGACCAGACCCGAGATCACCGGCGACACCGAGAAGGGAATGTCGATCAGGGTGATCAGCAGGTTCTTGCCCCGGAAATCGAACTTGGCGATGCACCAGGAAGCGGCGATGCCGAACACCAGGTTGGCCGGCACCGCGATGACCGCCACCAGCAGTGTCAACCGGATCGCCGCGACCGCGTCCGGCTCGATGATCGCCGCCCAATAGGCGTCGAAGCCGCGCCGGAACGCCTCCACGAAGACGCTCGCCAGCGGCAGCACCAGGAACAGGGCCAGGAACAGCAGGGCCGTCCCAATCAGCGCCGCGCGGACCCAGGCCGGGTCGGTGAGGGCGGGGCGGTCAACGCGCATGGCGCACCCTCATCCAATGTTGCAGGGCGTTCAGGACCAGCAGCAGGACGAAGGACACGGCCAGCATCATCGTGCCGACCGCCGCCGCTCCGGCATAGTCGTACTGCTCCAGCTTGGTGACGATGATCAGCGGCACGATCTCCGACACGCCGGGCATGTTGCCGGCGATGAAGATGATCGAGCCGTACTCCCCCACCCCGCGGGCGAAGGCGAGCGCGAAGCCCGTCACCAAGGCCGGCAGCAGCGCCGGAAGCACCACCTTGCCGACGGTCTGGACACGGCTGGCGCCCAGGCAGGCCGACGCCTCCTCCTCCTCCGGCGGCAGCTCCTGCAGCACCGGCTGCACCGTGCGCACCACGAAGGGCAGCCCGATGAAGGTCATCGCCACCAGGATGCCGAGCGGCGTGAAGGCCACCTTCAGCCCGAACCACTCCATCAACAGGCTGCCGATCCAGCCGTTGGGCGCGTACAGCGCGGTCAGCGCGATGCCGGCCACGGCGGTCGGCAGCGCGAAGGGCAGGTCGATCAGCGCATCGACCAGCTTCTTGCCCGGGAAGGAGTAGCGCACCAGCGCCCAGGCCAGCGCCAGCCCGAATACCGCATTGATGGCGGCGGCCAGCAGCGAGGCGCCAAAGGACAGCCGGTACGAGGCGAGCACGCGCGGCGTCGTCACCACGTCCCAGAACTGTGCCAGACCGAGGCTGGCCGTCTTGATGAACACCGCCGACAGCGGGATCAGCACGATGATGGACAGGTAGAACAGCGTGTAACCCAGCGTCAGGTTGAAACCGGGCAGCACCTGGAAGGAACGCCGGCTCATGCGAGTCGCTCCTGCAGTGACTGACGTGAAGGTGGTGACATGGATCGCCCCGGAAGAATGTTGTCGAGGCGAGAGCTTAGGGAGTGGATTAAATTACTGGAAATAATAAGAAGTGATTTGCTTAGCGTAGATCTGAATTAACGAGCGGGTCGCGGCACGCCCGTGGTGCAGCGCAGCGCACGGGCAAAGTGCATCGACGCCGCATGCAACTTTTTTTCATACAAAGTCTAAAGGCGGCGTGGCGCAGGCCGAGAAGGTGTTCATTCCCCTTCAAGAAGGAAGCTGCCCATGTTCGGTCTGAACCGCTCCCGCAAGGCCTTCGAATCGCTGTCCGCACTGATCGCAGCGTGTCGCGACAGCAACCGCGCACTGGCCAGTCCGCCGGCCGGTCTGCCGGAGCCTCTGGTCGCCACGCTGCGCGCGATGGCTGAACGAGAAGCCCGCCTGCAGACGGAGCTTGACGCACTGCGCGCCTTGCCCGGGCAGCTCGCGCAGATGCGCGACGCACTCGCCGCGCAGGAAGCCCAGACCGGGCAGGCGCGCGCCGAGGCGGAGCGCGCAGCCCGCGACGCCGACGCTCTGCGCGACGAAGCCGCACAGGCGCGTGCACAGGCTGATGCGCTGAAAGCCGACATGGCGCAACGCGATCTGGCGCAGTCGGCGCTGACCGAAGGCACCTGGACCTACGACATCGTCGATGGCGACCCCGACCACGCCGACAATCGCGTGC
>OFDN01000611.1_pt1 | contig 27842 bp, 17 predicted proteins | sample 1520971 | NCBI WGS metagenome assembly OFDN01 (sample SAMEA94257418, study PRJEB24077) | hot springs metagenome | biome: Aquatic biome; feature: Geographical feature; material: Water | place: India | collected 2012-06-12 | depth 5 m | reverse complement strand
GGCAGAGCTCTGCAAAAGCTTCTACAGCGGTTCGAATCCGCTCGGGACCTCCAAAGGGATCAGTGATTACTGATCCCTTTTTTTATAACTAATTGATTTTCAATTGTAGTGATTTTCTATTGGGTTCCCGTTTTTTTCACGCAATCAGGTTTGTGTAAAACACGTAGGGTGAAGTCTCTTTTTTGTCTTATGGGAATGTAATTTATCCACATTTTTAAATTTTAATCATTTTATAATGTCCATTTGATACCCTTTTTGGTAGGTAAGTAAGTTTGAATATTTTTGATATAAATACCTATAAATTAATGTTATATGAAGTATTAATTATTTTATACTATTATAATAGCTGCTGCGAAGACATATTAAATTGAACACTTATTGAATAAAATTCACATTTGTTAGGAAAAAAAGAGGGATACTGCTTTGAGGTTCAACTACTATCAGTTAGTTTTGGATTTCATTAACAGGACGACATTTCCCCATTATTCCTGTTTGATGTAAAATCTCCAACATCCTATCGGACTTTTTTAAAGTTGATATTCAGGCTAAATTTTTGAATCCTTTCCTATGTGCCCCAAACAAATGTTTGGATTCGCATCATTGCAAACAACTAGAATCATGGCTTTTTCTACTAGAAAATTGTTTTTGTCTTCTTTGTTCAGTGTGTTTTTGCTGTTTGTGATTTCAGCAACCAAGGCGCAAACCAATGCCTTAAACTTCGACGGTGTGAATGACCAAATGATTCTTGGTTCAGACACTGCTTTGAATTTGAACACACAGCTGACCATTGAATCATGGATCAAGCCTAATCTTACCAATACACGTAACGTACAATCTGTTATTTCAAAATCTTCTAACAGTCAGAATACCGGTTATATTTTCCCAAGAACAGATGACAACTGGAATAAACTGGTTTTTTATATCAATTTCAATAATATCGGTTGGAAAAAATTGGAAGTTCCTTACGCTGCTCATAGAAACTCCTGGACACATGTAGCAGCTACCTATGATGGTGCTTTCATGAAAATTTTCATCAATGGTAGTCCGGCAGGCGAATTAGCGATTACAGGAACCATATCTGTTAACACCAATCCTTTAACAGTTGGATATCATAATGGATTTGAAGATAAGCAATCAGAGTACTATGCAGGAAGTGTAGATGAGATCAGGATATGGAGACGAGCACTTTCACAATGTGAGATTCAAAATAACATGACTTGTGAACTGGCAGCTGCAGGACAATCTGGGCTGGTTTCTTATTTTAAGTTGAATCAAGGTTTAGCCGGTTCATTGAATATGCTTTTTACAACCGTAACAAATTCTTTAGCCGGTAGAGCCAATGCTACGCTGAATAATTTTTTGTTAGATGGCTTAACATCTAATTGGATTGAAGGTGTTGCAACAGGAACCTGTTCCGTATTTGTTCAACCCGTAACATCTGCCAGCAGCAATAAAGCCTCTTACCTCACTAGCGAAACCATGCAATTCAATGCAACGGGTGGGGTTTCATATAGTTGGACAGGTCCCAATGGATTCAATTCAACATTAGCATCACCAACAAGACCAGCAAGTGGTAATGCCGGTGTTTATACCGTTTCTATTACCACATCAAATGGTTGTGTTGTAAAACAAAATGTCACTGTTCAAGTGGCTGGATCAATTGGAAGAGGAATCAATCTAGATGGAATTAAAGATGTAATTACGATTCCTGATAATCCTTCATTGAATACCGGTACAGGTCTTACCATTGAAGCATGGATTCGTCCTATCGATTTAAATACCCCAATACAAACGGTAGTAAATAAATCATCTTTTGCTACACAGGGTTATGTGTTTCCACGTACAGATGATGGTTGGAAATCCATTTCATTTTATGTTCACTTAGAAGGACAAGGATGGAAGATCGCCCGTGCTCCTTATCCATCAGTAAATGGCAAACCGCAAGTCAATGTTTGGAATCATGTGGCAGCCACTTATGATGGTTTCAAATTGCGTATTTATGTGAATGGTGTTCTTTCTGCTACCGAAGAGTTTGTAGGTCAACTGTCTCGCAATACCAATCCTGTTTCTATTGGTAACCAAACCGGTTATACAGAATTTTATAAAGGATTTTTGGATGAAGTGCGTATCTGGAATAGGGCGTTGGATCGTTGTGAGATTGCCAGTAATATGCTCTGTGAATTACCGATGCCTCAAACAGGTCTACAGTTGTATTATCAGTTTGATCAAGGTATTCAATCTGTAAATAATGTTGGTATTACCCATGCGATTGATGAGAGTGGAAATGGTAACAATGGCGCACTGAATAATTTTACTCTTTTATCGACTACATCTAATTTCACTGCGGGAAGATTTAATCAGGATAATGCTTGTACACCTTTTACGGCGCCTACTATTACCGCATCAGTAAATGGTCCTATATTAGAAGTGGGTAACACCATACAATTAACTGCGAATGCAGAAGGTGCTTCTTCTTATTCATGGACCGGACCGAATAATTTTACTTCTAACCAGCAAAATCCTTCACTGGCCAATGCTCAGATTGTCAATGGTGGAACCTATATTGTTACTTCTGAAGTGGATGGATGTAATCCACTCACCAGTGTGAAAATTACAGTAGCCAATAAAGGGGGTAGTATTACATTGGATGGAGTTGATGATATACTCACCTATCCAAGTAATGATGCTTTTAAAATCAGCAATCAGATCACACTTGAAAGTTGGGTATTTCCTACAGATGGTCAAAGAAATATCCAAAGTGTTATGGGTAATTCTTCCCAAGCTCATAACTATGGATACATCTTCCCAAGAACAGATGATGGTTGGAAATCTGTGGTATTCTATTTACATATCAATGGTGAGTGGAAGAAATTGACAGCTCCTGAATTTAATGGACTGAACCAATGGCACCATGTTGCCGCTACCTATGATGGTTTTAATATGCGTATCTATATTGATGGTATATTAAAAGCTACACAAGAAGCTATTGGTAATATTACTACCATTCCTCCCACTAACTTAAATACTACCATCAACCCCAATCTATTTGTAATCGGCAATCAACCCGGATTTACTGAATTCTATCGTGGTAAATTAGAAGAAGCCAAGGTTTGGAACAGAGCTTTGAATCAGTGTGAGATCATCAATAATATGAATTGTGAGTTACAGTCTGTTCAAACCGGATTGGTAGCTTACTTCAAATTCAATCAAGGTTGGGCCAATGTTGTTAATAGTGAAACTTCTGTTCTGGATGCCAGTGGCAATAATCGCCATTTGTCATTAGTCAATGTTGCACAGAATGGTACCGCCTCTAACTGGAGCGATTTTAAAGTTAGTGGAACTTGTAGTACTTATGCAGAACCTCCGGTAACAGCTCAAGCGAATGGTAGTGTTTTCGGAATTGGAAGTACCATCCGTTTATTTGCCAATGGTGGTACGGCATATGAGTGGACCGGTCCAAATTCATTTGAGTCAATTTCTGCAAGTCCAATTGTATTCAATGCGCAAACCGTAAATACCGGTATTTATACGGTAGGGGTTCCGTTTGTGGATTGTAAGATCTATAAGAGCGTAAGACTTACTGTAACACCACTGCCAGCTATTCAAGCAACTGGTAATACTACTATCTGCCCATCTGCAAAAGTAACTTTAGCAATTGCAACTGTTGGAACAGCTTATCAGTGGTATTTGAATGATGAGCCTATTCAAGGTGCCAATGCTGCTACATATCAGGCAGGAGCAACCGGTGCTTACTCAGTTGGGGTAACAGTTGATGGTAACATTCAAATATCTGCACCGATTGCTGTTACGGTTGTTGATAATGTACCACCATCACCCAATGTGGCTACTTTACCAACATTGAACTTATCAGCTCCGGTAACGATTACCAATTATCCAACAGCATCTGATAATTGTAAAGGAACTATTACGGCTACAACCAATAGTCAATTAACCTTTACGCAAAGTGGTACTTATAATATAGTTTGGACATACAATGATGGTAATGGCAATACTTCAACTCAAACACAACAGGTAGTGGTGGTGAGAAATGATGTAACTCCGCCGGTACTCAACAATTTGCCATCTAATGTCACTGTTAATTGTTCTGCTATTCCTTCAGCTTCAGTTGTTACTGCGACTGATGATGTGGATGGAACTCTTGCTGTAACATTCACTGAAACCAGTACACGTAATGCTGATATTTACAGTGCAGCACATTATAACTATACGATTACTAGAACATGGTCTGCAACGGATGGCTCTAATAATACAACTACGGTTTCAAGAACCATTACTGTTGTAGATGACCAAGCTCCTGTATTTGGAACGATTAATAATATCAATGTACCAACTGCAGCGAATGCGGCAGGTGCTAATGTTAGCTATAGCATCAATGCTAGCGATGCTTGTGGTAGTCCGGTTACTTATACTTATAATATTGTATCAGGTTCCTTCTTCCAAATTGGAACAACAACTGTACATGTTACCGCTAAAGATGTAAGCGGAAATACGGCTAATGCCAGCTTCACTGTTAAAGTGTTTGATAACCAGGATCCTACTATTACTGCACCAGCCAACATCACTGTAAATACCGATGCAGGTGTTGCTTTTGCAACAGGTGTGAATATTGGGCAAGCAACTGCAAATGATAACTCAGGGTCTGGATTAGCGATCACTAATAATGCACCTAGTCAATTCCCACTTGGAAATACAACTGTTACATGGACAGCAACAGATGCTGCGGGTAATTCTATCAGTGCTACACAAATAGTGACTGTTAAAGATGCAGAGGCGCCGGTACTTGTTGGTCCTGCAAATGTTACCACTACTACCAATAGTAGTCAGGCATTTGCTACCAACGTTTCATTGGGCAGTGCAAGTGCAACAGATAACAGTGGTTTCGCCGCTATTGCCAATGACGCACCTTCACAATTCCCAATTGGGAAAACCACTGTAACCTGGACTGCAACCGATAAGGCCGGCAATCAAGTCACTGCAAAACAATTCGTCTTTGTAGAAGATAAAGAAGCGCCTGTACTGGTTGCTCCATCTAACTTAATTGTTCCCACAAATCCGGGTGTCAATTTTGCAACAGGTGTTAATTTAGGTACTGCCAGTGGTTATGATAATAGTGGAGAAGCAGTTCAAATTGGTAACATTGCTCCATCAGTATATCAATTAGGTGAGAATCAAGTGATTTGGAATATTAGAGATGCTTATGGTAATACAGCTACCGGCATACAGATCATCACAGTGGTGGATACTGAAAAGCCTGTGATTACAGGTGTTGCTGATATAGTTGTTGATGCGCCTATTGGTTCTAATACAGCTACTGTATTGTCATTGGGTACACCTACGACTACCGATAACGTTAATGTGGTTTCTTTTGGTAACAATGCTACGGGAACTACTTATCCAATTGGCACTACTTCAATTATTTGGACCGCAAAAGATGCGGCAAGAAATGAAACTACAGTTGTTCAATTGGTGATTGTTCGTGATAAAACAGCACCGGTACTCAATGGTGTTCCTGTTCATACAACGGCAAGTTGTGGTAGTATTCCTTCAGTAGCAAGCGTAACCGCTTCTGATAACTATGATCAAAACGTTGTAGTATCATTCAATGAATCATCTACCAAGGGCAGCGATCCTGCACAGGCTTCGTTCTATAATTATGTCATCACCAGAACTTGGTCTGCTACGGATGTTGCAGGTAATCAAGTGTCGGCTACTCAAACGATTACTGTAGCTGATACAGAAGCTCCGGTAATGACACAGCCGATCAATATTTCCACCAACAGTGCTGCAGGAATGTGTGGAGCTACGGTTAATTATACGGTTTCCGCAACTGATAATTGTGCAAGTCCGATTACTTATACCTATAGCAAAGCTTCCGGAACTATATTCCCTATTGGAATCACCACGGTGAATGTTACAGCAACTGATGCTAGTGGTAATAGTGTATCAAGCAGCTTTACCGTAACGGTAACAGATAATCAACTGCCTTCGATCACAGCTCCTGCTAATGTGAATGTAACATTTGGAACAGCTGTTAACTTAGGTACGCCAATTGCTTCTGATAATTGTGGAGTTCCACAAGTAACCAATAATGCACCTACTACATTCCCATTAGGGGTAACAGTGGTAACATGGACTGCAACAGATGCTGCTGGTAATAAAAACACAGCTACTCAAACAGTAACTGTAGTTCCTTTGGCTAATTGCTCTAGCAGTATTACAGCTATCCCTGAAAACAATACTTACACAGGCGGTGTACCAACCAATATATATTTGGGTTATGGTCCTCAACGTGTAACATTAAAGGCGAATGCTTCCGGTGGAATTGCTTATACTTATAATTGGACAGTTGTTTCAGGTAATTCAAGCTGTTTAAGTAATACTACAAGTAGCCAACCAGTATTCGCGCCAACTCAGGCAGGTACCTATACATTTGAAGTTTCAGTAAGAACACAAGCAGGTTGCGTGTCTAAGAGTAGAATTACCATTTGCGTAAGAGATATCAGGGTATATGATTCAAAAGGACGAGATACCAAGAAAGTGTATGTTTGTCATAAACCCCCGGGTAATCCATCCAATGTTCAGATTTTGCATGTAAGCATTAATGCAGTTCCTGCGCATATCGAAAATCATGAAGGTGACCGTTTGGGTTCATGTGCTGATTTCGGTTGTGCTGAAACAGCTCCGGCTAGCACAATTGTATCGAACACCACAGCAACCGCTGTTGCAACTGAGTCAATACCAACAACCAAGCTGGTACCTGTAACAACAGAATCAGATCTGGAGATCAAAGTACTGGGTAATCCAAGTCGTAGCTTCTTCACTATTCAAATGAATAGCAAACACGAATTACCGGTTCAGGTTCGCGTATTTGATATCAATGGTCGTCCATTAGAGTCTAAGGCAAATCAGTTGCCAAATAGTACGATTCAGATTGGACATCATCTTGGATCAGGTAGTTATTATGCTGAATTTTTACAAGGAACTAGAAGAAAAGTAATTCAATTGATCAAAGTCAGATAAATTGTTTCCGTAACCCCAACCTATAGAAAACCCCTTATCCGGAAAAACCAAAAAGAGAAGAGCAGTTCCAATAGAACGGCTCTTTTTCTTTTATATACTATCATGCTACTACAATTTCATTGATAGTATTTAATAGCACTTTGTAGTAAAATCTGTACAAGCATTCTGCGCACCCCACTCAAACCCTTTATTTTGCTAGATCGCTTTCTACAAATTCTTGCTTCATAACATTTGTTGATGGTAAGGAATGTCTTCCATCAACAGATCATGTATGAGTGGTTGTAGTACCGTTTCTACCATTCTCCCCATCGCAACTACCTAATTTTCAATAGTATCGTTATTTGCCACTGGCTGCCATTATAGTCACTTCGTACCATCAAATCAAAGTGATTTTAGTCCATGCAACTGCAGCGCAAATTCATTCTTCAAATCGCAACCCAGGTTCACAAAAACCTGTTCTTTTTGCTGCTGTTGCTGATGTCGAATGGCGTGAAGGCAGATTCAACATTTACCGTTATCAAAACCAAACAAAGTCTTAGTTTCAAAGCATCATCTCTTTGTGAAAATGCCTCGTTGCAGCTCAGTGGCGTTTCACCTAAAGTAGAGCAACTATTTTGGAAGCATAACGGACAAACGCTGAAAAGTAATTATACACCTGCGTTAATTCAGACAGTTGCCGGAACAGCAGTAGAAGGCACACAAGAAGATGAATTTCGTTATCCAAGTGGTATTGCAGTAGATGCAGCCGGTAATATCTATATCGCTGATCAATTCAATCATCGTGTTCAAAAATGGATACCCGGTGCCAAAGAAGGTATTACCGTTGCAGGCGGTCGTGGTCAGGGTGATGCACCAGATCAGTTGGATTATCCCATGGGAGTAGCCCTGGATCAAGAAGGTAATTTGTATGTTTCTGATGCAGCCAATCAGCGTATCCAAAAATTTTCACCCTCTAATCCTTATGGTGTCACTGTTGCAGGTGGTAATGGAAGAGGTCATAAAGCCAGTCAATTTAATATGCCTTTTGGTATTTGCTTAGATAAGGATGGTAATATTTATGTAGCAGATAATTATAACCATCGCATCCAAAAATGGATACCCGGTGCAGTAGAAGGCATTACAGTAGCAGGAGGGAAGCAGGCGGGTAATAAAGCGGATCAACTCAGATACCCTAGCAGTGTAAAAGTAGATGCACTTGGAAACCTATACATCGCTGATGCGGCAAATGATCGTATACAACTATGGGCAAAGGATGCAAAAGAAGGAATAACAGTAGCAGGTGGCAAAAGAGGTGCAGGCGCAGATCAGTTGTATTTTCCAACTGATATTGCGATCAATGATAACGGAGATCTTTTTATTGCAGATGAAACCAATCAACGTATCCAACGTTGGAGTAAAGGTGCTAAACAAGGTGTAACTGTTGCCGGTGGAAATGGATTGGGTAAAGGCATGAATCAATTCTCTTATCCTTATGGTTTATTCATTGATGCGCAAGAGAATATCTATGTAGCAGATCAATACAATCACCGTGTTCAATTGTTTCGTAATCCCGAAGCTGCCATTAGTTATCAGTTTTCTTTCAAAGCCACTCGTCCGGGTATCTATGAAGCGGAATTATTATACAGAGATGGTCATACAGAAAAAGTAAATCCCATTGAAATTCATGAGAGCCCTGTTCTGTCTCCGATCCAAACTGCTACCAACTTTTGCAGTGGTAATGTATACCAATTGAAGCATACAGTCCAAGGCGGTTATTGGTCTGTTAAAGAGTCTGCCATCGCTACCATTGATCAACAGGGGATACTTAAAACAATGGCTCCCGGAAAAATTACAGTTACTTATCAGGTACAATCAATAGCTGGTTGTGAGAGCAGCGTTAGCCAATCATTAGTGATAGCTGCAACACCTCAACTACCAACCATTGAAATGCAACCCTTATTGGTACAGCAATCATCCAATACATTTACGCCATCCTCTCAGCTTTGTGAAGGAAGCAGCATTCAATTGAAATCAATGGGCGGCAAGGGTTACTGGTCTGTAAGTGATAGCACGATTGCTTCTTTACATCAACAAATATTGGTTGGAAAAACTGCAGGCACTGTTACTGTTCAGTATACACTGGAAGAAAATGGATGTCAAGCAACTGCACAAACAGTATTCACTGTAATGGCTGCTCCTCCTTCTATCGAGATACATGGAAATAAAAAAGTAGTAGCCGGACAAACCATTCGTTTAATGCCCGAGACCAGTGGGGGAGAGTGGGTGTATGAAAAAAATACATACCTGGATATTGATGCAGCAGGTTTTATCAGAGGATTACAACCCGGAGTAGCGAAAGTGCGTTATCAAAAAATACATAGTTCAGGTTGCTATGCCACCGCCACAACTGATATTACTGTTCAGCCACAAGCACCCATCGTAACAGATGCTACCTACGATGCCGGTAAATTCGGCAACAATATCAATGTTGAAAAGCAGGTAACCGCTTTACCCAATGCCTCACTTCAGTTTTATACTTCAGCGGCCGCCAATCAATCTCCTATACAACCATCGGTGATCAATCAAGTAGGTACCCAAACGCTTTGGGTGGCACAAGTTGTGAATGGAGTGTCTAGTCAACGTGTACCTTTCAAAGTGACCGTTTCAACTATACCTGTATCTACTACACATGATCAGCAGTTCCATATTAAAGTAATGGGAAATCCTGCAACACAATTCTTTACTGTTCAACTGAACAGTAAGCAAACACAATTGCCGATCGCGATGAAAGTAGTAGATGTGCAAGGCAGATTGATCGAGCAAAAAAATCAGTTACAAGCCAATAGTACAGTTCAATTCGGACAAAACTACAGCGCCGGTCAATATTATGTGGAATATACACAGGGAGCACAAAGAACTGTGGTGTCTCTTCTTAAGTTGGGAGCCAATCAACAACCTGCCGGCAGTTATGCTTACAAATCTTCGCTGTATTAATACTGTTATGCTGAAGTTGTGTCTTCTTTCCTGATAGGTGCTTAACTTCGCAGCACAATTATCAACCATGAAGTATTCACAGCAAATAGGAATTGTAGCTGCATTTATATTACTCGGATTATGTTTTCTCCCTTGGACGGTTATTGAAAGTAAGGGGCTTACCATTTCCGGATTTGCTGCAGAAGGAACTAGTTTTGGCCGACCCGGATTGTTTCATGTGTTCTTTTGCACCGCTGCGATTTTATTTTTCGCCATACCTCGTATCTGGACCAAACGTACCAATGTGTTTATCGGCGCTATCAATTTGGCTTGGGCCATTCGAAATTATGTATTGGTTTCCAGCTGTATGTTCGGTGAATGTCCGGTAAAACAACCCGCACTGTACGGTATTCTTGCTTGTGCCATCATTATTCAAATCATGGTACTGTTTCCGAAAATACCTGTTGTAAAAACAGAAGAATCGTAAAAAGATACAAGAAAGAAGAGACAAGGCACAAGAAAGCTTCAAGCCGCAAGCTACAAGCCACAAGGTTAGTTCTATATATATCTATGTTTTAAGTAGCCAATACACAATTTCAAATAGCGCCGGACTTCAGTCCGGCGGTAAAGAGGTGAGGCTTGTAGCTTTCTTGTGCCTTGTATCTTGATTCTTGAATCTTCCTTGTGTCTCGTATTTTATTTCTTGTTTCTTTCCTCAATTTAGTTTTTTCAAAGAGTCACCGATAATCCCCACACATTCCATAATCTGCTCTTTTGTAATGATCAAGGGAGGTGCGAAGCGGATTTTGTCGCCGTGCGTGGGTTTGGCAAGGAGTCCATTTTCTTTTAACTCGATACAAAGATCCCAGGCTGCTTCCGGATTGCTGTGTTTGATCACAATGGCATTCAATAATCCTTTACCACGAATGGTTGCTATAAAAGGTGATTGAAGTGCTGCTAGCTCCGATCTTAATAAAGCACCCATGGCTTCTGCATTTTCGGCCATTCTTTCCTCTTTTAATACCATTAATGCAGTAGTAGCAACCGCACAAGCCAATGGATTACCGCCATAGGTAGATCCATGTTCTCCGGGTTTGATATTCATCATCACTTCATCATTTGCTAATACAGCTGATACAGGTAATACGCCTCCACTCAATGCCTTTCCAAGAATCAAAATATCCGGTTTCACATTTTCATAATCACAAGCCAGCATTTTTCCGGTACGTGCCAATCCGGTTTGAATTTCATCGGCGATGAAGAGCACATTATAAGTACTACACAGTTCTCTTACTTTTGATAAATACCCTTCATCAGGTACTACTACGCCGGCTTCTCCCTGGATAGGTTCTACCATGAAAGCCGCCACGTTTTTATCTTGTAATGCTTTTTCTAATGCAATGGTATCATTGTATGGAATGAGTTCAAATCCGGGCATGTACGGACCAAAGCCTTTGTAGCTACTTGGATCATTGGAAGAGGAAATAGCGGCCAATGTTCTTCCCCAGAAATTGCCTTCTGCAAAAATGATCTTGGCTTTATTTTCTGCAACTCCCTTTTTGGTGTAAGCCCATCTGCGTGCTAATTTGATGGCGGTTTCTCCACCTTCCACACCGGTATTCATGGGTAATACTTTATCATACCCGAAAAAATGGGTGATGAATTTTGCATACTCGCCTAAAAGATTGTTGTGAAATGCACGAGAGGTAAGGGTAAGTCTTTGTGCTTGTTCTACTAAACTGGCTATGATCTTCGGATGACAATGTCCCTGATTTACGGCGGAATAACCACTGAGGAAATCATAATATCTTTTTCCGTCTACATCCCATAAAAATACACCGGCACCTTTTTCCAATACTACCGGTAGGGGATGATAATTATGTGCACCATATTGTTCTTCCAACTGCAAATACACAGCTGTATTCGCTGATACTGATTGAGTAAGCATAATAAAAGGTTTGAAATAAAATAAAGAAAGGCTTTCACAAGAAAGCATGAAAACAAAAACAATACATCCTTAGCAACAAGGATGATCGAGGAAGTCTAAATTCAGGTGCAAGAAGTGCATAATTCGTTTTCTGTTTGCAAGATACAGCTATTTCTGTGATTCTTTCAAATGCTGTTCTGTGATGACTAATGCAAAAAAATCAAAATATTTCAGTACTCTTCAGTGTCCTCTGTGGCAAAAAACTTAATTTCAAACATTAAACCTACAACTCACCATGAAAAAATTCTTCCGCGGTTTTCTCTGGACGATACTCTTGATCATCCTTAGTTTTAGTGCTTATGCATGGATATCAGGTAAAACTTACCTGTTCACCGCCGTTCGGTACAATTTTGCGAATATCGATGACTATAAAAAATTCACGAACAATACCGTAGCGGTATCTACAGCCCAACCCTGGACCAACGCTGCGAATTACAATCAAATACCCTATCCTGATTCGCTCAATACTTTATTGGAAGAATTGAATACAGTTGGATTACTCATGATCCGAAACAATGAAGTGGTTTTTGAGAAGTATTGGAAAGGGTATAGTGACAGCTCAAAATCCGGATCCTTCTCCATGGCAAAAAGTATCACCAGTATATTGATTGGTGTAGCTTTAAAAGAAGGAAAAATAAAATCACTGGAAGAGCCGGTAGGAAATTATTTACCCGAATTCAAAGAAGGGGATAAAGCAGCAGTACGCATCATTGATGTATTAACCATGAGTAGCGGAACCGATTGGAATGAATCGTATTGGAACTTATTCTCTGTTACGTCTGAAGCTTATTACGGAACAGATGTGTATGCAACTGCTACCGGTGTTAAGATGAAAGACAAACCCGGAACTGTTCATTCTTATAAAAGTGGAGATACACAATTATTAGGATTAATACTGGAAAAAGCTACCAGACAAAGTCTCAGCGATTATGCTGCTGAAAAACTTTGGAAACCATTGGGTGCTGAACATCCTGCTTTATGGAGTACCGATAAAGAAAACGGACATATCAAAGCCTATTGTTGTTTTAACTCCAATACACGCGATTTTGCGCGAATTGGTAAGTTGATGTTGGATAGCGGTAAATGGAATGGAACACCCATCATTGACAGCACTTATTGGGCTCATTCTATTCAACCTTGTGGTATCACAGATTTAAAAGGTGTTGCTTGTGATTATTATGGTTACCAATGGTGGATCGACCCGCTGAATCCTGAAATTTTCTATGCAAGAGGTATCCTCGGACAATACATTATCGTGATCCCTTCCAAACAAACCATCATCGTTCGCCTCGGCGAAAAAACCTCCAAAATCAGAGAACGAACCGTGCCGAAGGAAGTGAGAGGGTTGATTGAGTGGGGGAAGATGTGAGAAGTCAAAAATCAAAAGTCAAAAGTCAAAAATAAGCACTACCCTTTTGACTTTTGACTTTTGATTTTTGATTTTTCACCTTTCACCATTTCCCTCTATTTTCGCACATAAACCTTATTCCTTGGAATTTCCCCATGTAGCGATTGTCATCTTAAATTATAATGGGAGAAAGCATTTAGAGACTTTTCTTCCATCGGTGATTGCGTCTACCTATTCCAACAAATCCGTGATCGTTGCGGATAATGCCTCTACGGATGGGTCGATGGATTTAGTTAAAGACTCATTTCCTTCAGTCGATTGCTTATACAATCTTACCAATGAAGGCTTTGCGGGTGGATATAACTGGGCTTTGAAGCATGTTCAGGCAGATTATTATGTTTTACTCAATTCTGATGTAGAGGTAACCCCGGGATGGATTGAACCGATCATTGAGCTGATGGAAAAAGACGCCAAGATCGCGGCCTGTCAACCTAAACTTTTGTCGTATCATCAACCGCAGCTTTTTGAATATGCCGGTGCTGCCGGTGGATGGATCGATCATCTTGGTTACCCTTTTTCTCGCGGAAGGGTATTTGATGTTTGTGAGGAGGATAAAGGACAATACAACCAACCCGAACCTGTTTTTTGGGCTTCCGGGGCGGCCATGTTTGTGAGGGCTTCGGTATATCACGAAATGGGTGGATTGGATGCCGGATTTTTTGCCCATCAGGAAGAAATTGACCTTTGCTGGCGGATGCAATTAGCGGGATATACGATCATGAGTTGTCCGACCTCGGTTGTTTATCATGTTGGGGGAGGAACTTTGCCCAGGGGTGGACGAAAAGTGTTTTTGAATTTCAGGAACAATTTGTTGATGTTGAATAAGAATCTCCCTTTCCATGAAAAACTGTGGAAATTGCCGGTACGATTTGGGCTGGATGCTATTTCTGCATGGAAGGGGTTGTTAAACGGGGATCGGGCATTTTTTATGGCGATCATGCAAGCGCATTGGGCGGTGGTAAAGATCTGGTTCATGGGAAAATCGGAAAAAAATCATGGGGTGAAAAAGCCTATGAAATCCCTGCAGGGCGTGTATCCCGGAACCATTGTTTGGGAGTATTTTATCAACAAACGCACCCGTTTTCAGGAAATTATTCGCAGAAAGATTTTATAATAAGTTGTACTGCCTTATTTTTGCACAGCAATTCAAAATTATGTCGAACGAACAACAAGCCGCACAAGAAAAAGACTTTACCAGGAACTGGGTAAATTCATCACGTTTTCTTTTCTATCTGCAAGTGTTTTGTATCCTTGCTTTTGTATTGGGTGGATGTTATCGTCTGTACAACCAGCGCTATAAAGGGAAGCCTGATGTAGAAGTACAGAGCAGCAGTAAGTATACGCCTGAGTACAAATAAAAAATCAACAAAAAATTTTGTCAGGAGCTGTAGAATCCTATTTTTGCACTCCCGATTTAGTTCTTATATCGATTGCGGAAGTAGCTCATTTGGTAGAGCACGACCTTGCCAAGGTCGGGGTGGCCGGTTCGAGCCCGGTCTTCCGCTCAGCAATCCCGTCCGTCATGCGTGACGGGATTTTTTTTACCACCGCCCTGGTGGTGGAACTGGTAGACACGCAGGACTTAAAATCCTGTTCGCCGAAAAAGCGAGTGCGGGTTCGATTCCCGCCTGGGGCACTGATTATCAATCAGTTAAAAAGACTCACTTCGGTGGGTCTTTTTGATTTTAAGTGGATTTGCAGGTAATTTGCGGGTGTCAAAAAACAGCTTCATTTTTTTGCAAAAATCTGATGGAATTGTAAAAGAGCTTTAATAAAGTAGTCTTCTAAAGTTACGAATAATCCAGCTAAAATTTAGAATGAAAAACCCGGCTAAGTTGGTAAGATTCTGATTTATCGATTATAATTCGTCTATCTCTTCCTCCTGTATTTTCATCCGATAAACTTCCTGTTCTATCAGTATTTGTATATCCTGCTTGATCTGGTAATAATTGTCCATTACCTGAACGGCATCCAGTTCCCTGACAGGAGGGATATCCTTAAATCCTTTCATCTCCTCGTTAATTGCCCGACTGTCATTAACAAGTTCTGCATGGAACATTTTCAGCTTGATCTTTTCGTTCGGGTCGTCTGAAACCATACCGACAAATTCGCCAGAGGACAGGGCGGATATTTTGGAAGCGGGTATGGCAAAATCTAGCTGCCTGGATTTACTCACCGATGTATCTGTTCTGTTGATGGAAAGGCTCTGTCTGTCCTGCATAATTTTCCCGAAACGCTCGGACAGCAATTTCGCACTATCACCCATCACTTGGCCGCTTATGATATTGCCGCATATATTCACAATCACATCAGCCTGCTCTTTTCCATAATCTTTACGTAACTGGCTAAAATCTTGCATCCCCAAAACGGGCGCTACTTTGTTGCTTCTAGCGGTGGCTATTAGTGAATCCATATTGTTAAAATAAATAGTCGGAAACTCGTCAAATACAAGCGCACACTTTTGCTTACCCTTCCTATTTACCAATTTCACCAACCGCGAAATGTATAGCGACAACACAGCTCCATAAATCGCCTGCTTTTCGGGGTTATTTCCAATACAAACAATTTTAGGATGCTCAGGGTCGTTGATATCAAGGGTAAAATCATTGCCAGATAATACCCAATACAATTGCGGAGAAGCTAACCGTGCCATACAGATCTTAGCTGATGCAACCTGACCTTCTAACTGTTCCATTGCATCGTTTTCATAGGCAGTTATAAACGGATTAATCAATACTTGTATTTCGGGTTCTGTGTTCAGCACCGCAAATAATTCTTCATAACCTACTTGCATCATTTCAATAACATGGGGTAGGGTGCAAAAACAGCCATTACCATATTTGCGCAAGTACCAAATCACTGCTGTTACAAAATTGATAGGGGATTCCACAAAGAAATCACCCTGTCTTTTGATCCATTCGCGATTCAGCCCTAATAGGATCGTTCTGGCAGATTCTGTTGCATCTGTGATATCCAGCATATTCTGAGGATCCAATGGATTACAACGATGTGTGCCGGATAGATTATCAAAATTGAGCGAGTAAAAGGAGGGTGGCTTATCATATTTATGCATGTTGGCAAGCATCCAATTATAAGCCGGCTTAGACAAATCATCATATTTGAAATCATAAATAAGCATAGCATACCCTTTTTCGATCATTTGCTTAATCAATGGTAGGATAACAAACCATGATTTACCTGCCCCAGGTGTACCGCACACTATTGATCCCCGAAATGGATTAATGATATTGATATAGCTATTCCGTTGTTTACCTTTAAGCAGATAGCGTGCCGTATAATTAACAGAGTACTCGTTTTTTATTAGCCTTTCTTCCTGTGGAAATGTTTCATTGAGTTCATTGAATATATCTTTGGATAGGGTTACATGAATCAGCCTACTTAGCTGACTGCCGCCTGAAAGAATACATAGAAAACCTACACCTGTCACAACTATATAAGAAAAGGTCAAAAGTTTTATGTCTGTTGACCAATTCAATATCAAAACACTTGCAAAGAATAGGGTTATTCCTATTGCTATTAACAATACAATACGTTTGGGTTTTATGTCATCACTTTTCTTTCCTTTTATACCCATAAATGATATAAATAGTAATCCTAAAGCCAAAAGTTTTGAATAATGAAAGTTCGTGAACAAACCTGTGATGATTGTATGACTTAGCATTCTATCTGTAAGATCACTTCGCAGTCCCCAAGAAGAAAATCCAGCATAGCAATAAAAATAGCAATGCAACAACAATATTGAGAGGCTTGCAAATCTTGTCAAGTCTATTATCTTTCTTAATCCCATTTCATTTTCACCAGTTGCTGACATGTTGTTTGGATTTATTTAAGGTTTATAATCCAATTGATTTTCTTTTTTTTCTGCGTTTCTTTTTCAAATATGCTCCTGGCGTATAATTCAGTTCATTAGTTGGTGAAATGATCATGTCCAGAATATCAATTGTTTTGTCTAGTTCTCTAGTAGGTTCTTGATGTATTTTTTGGTGTTGGGTAACCGATAGTTGGTTATAAGCCAACAGCTTTTCTTGCAAGTGTGCGGCACTGTATGATTTGCCCAGATCACTTCCATTGAAGACACACTTATTATTCCTATCAACGAATGTGATACCATAGATTCTACCTTGATCGTTTTGACGTAAAACGGTAAGTATGTTTTTCTGTTCAAGTAATTGAATGAGTGAAGACATATTTCGTGGAGATTGAGCAAGTACATGATCAATACTATTTTTTAAGGGGATTTTATAGGATTCTTTTAATGGTTTGTTTTTTTCAAAGAGGGTTTCTAATTTTTCGAGAGTTGGTTTGCCATTGATTAAACTTGCTTTGATCGGAACACCCACTTTATGTCCATCAGCATTCAATACCCGGTAAATAAGACCATTGTGTTTGTATATCCGACCATCTTGTTTTCCTCTATCAGCGACTACATTGTATGCTCTCAGAACTGCGTTAAATTCGGGCAATGAACCATAGCAGTAGGTATTCAAAACAGCATTTACAACCCTTGTAATACTTTTCTTTGTTTCTGTTTTACCATACCCGATTTTTTCTGCATGAACCGATGTTATCGGTTGTTGTAATGCTCGCTTCTGATTTTCTGCTTTTATCAATCCATAGTTCTGTTCAATTTCCTTTCTCGCTTTTTCGGATTGGTTACGTCCAATATTGTAAGTGTCAATTCGCTTACCATTAGACTGTATGGTAGTGGTCAAAATATGGATATGCGGGTGACCTGCATCGTTGTGTTGGTACAACAGCCAAGGCTGGACTCCAAAACCGATCTTATTCATGTAGTCTGTTGCTATGCCAATAAGCTGTTCCTTCGAGATGCTTTCAGATGGATCAAAATTCAGTGATATGTGTAGGGTTTTGGTGGTTGCCCTACTGTTTAAAATGTTTAGCCTTTCAAAGCCTTCCAGTTTTTGGTGAAACTTCAATTCTTTAGCATCACGTAAGTAGCCAGAAGCATAAAGACATTGTGCTTTACCTTCTTTCACCTTATTCTCATTGTAATTAAGTGCAGCGATAATCTTCGCAGGGGAAGTTATTTTTGCAACCATTGTTCGTATAATTGATTCATGCGTGAACGAATTATTTCAATGCTTTGTACAACCTGCTTATGTAGGCCCTTCTGTTCATGAATCCATCTGCGGAATTCCGGGATGCGATCAAGGGTATGGAGTTTATGTACAGCTTGATTGAAATTATTACCCACTCCATTCAATTGTTTGGTGAGCTCTAACATGTCTTTTAGGAAGTTATCCGCAGATTGATTTCGGTAATTGACGATTACCGGTTTTTGAAGTGCCACTTTACGTACATAATTACTGACCGTTTTTTCGGTAGTTAATTGCTGTAGTTTTTTAAGTTGGTTCTTTTCAGCTGTATTCATCCTGACTTTCAGAATAAATAGGCGCGGTTCTTTTTCTTGGTCTTTCATCACGGTTCATTTTCACTTTGTTCAAGACTGCTTTATCCCCCGCACGAGTTCCGAGGGAAGGGGCAAGATGCCCAAACGTGGACACGTTTGAACATCTTGCCGTGTGCGAGAACAGGCACACTTCGTATATAATATAAAATTAGTAATAGGGTAAGTTGTATAAAAGACTCGGGCAAAAAATGCCCAGCTTATAGATGAAAGATGCATTTAAAAAAGGGCCTATAAAAGCCCTTCATTTGCAAAGGAGTAGTATCCTTCGTTGGTTAAAATGATATGATCCAGTAGTAGTATATCCAGTAGGAGAGCACCTTCTTTTATTCGTTGTGTTAGTTTTTTATCAGCTTCACTTGGGCACAAGTTTCCAGATGGATGATTGTGGGATATAATGAGGGCACAAGCATTTATTTTTAAAGCTGCCATAAAGATCAATTTTGCATCTGCAACTGTTCCGCTAACCCCTCCTGATGATACTTCGTAAATGCCTAAAACCCGATGGTTTCTATTCAAGAAAACTACCTTGAATTGTTCCAACAGTTCAATTTTGTTTTCATCCCAATTTTGTTTCAAAAAATCAGCGACATCAAATACGCTTTTTAGCTGTGGTCTATCCGATGATTTTACTTTGGATTTATACACCAACTCTACTTCGCTTGCCATGTTCCAATTCTGTTTTGTTAATTCCTTTTCCATAACATCATTTTTAATTTATTATGGAACGTAATTCGGATTTTGGCAATTTAGGCCGGAAAGCAACGGAATAAATCCAATAGGAGTAGTTCTTCAGAAAGGTTTTTTATGCCGGAATTTTTTGGCCGCCTCAGCTGCCAAAAGCCGAACTTTGGGGAAATGAATAAATGAATCAGGTTCAAATCAGCTATGCCAAATCAATAACTTCAGGCAAGCCTGCCTATATAAGGGAAGTGAGTAGAGGGCTTTCGTGTAATTGTGTTTGTTATAAGTGTGATGAAAAGTTAGAGGCAGTTCAAGGCGATATTCGGCAGTGGTATTTCAGACATTCTTCTTCATCAAAATGCGATGGCAATCAGGAGACAGCAATTCATCATTTAGCAAAAGAAATAATTAAGGCCAATAATGAATTGGCTATTCCTGGTAAGCTACTTAATTATTCAAATGTCAGACTGGAACATTCGATAGAGAATTATGTAGCTGATGCCGTAATTACATGTGAGAATACAGACATCTATATCGAAGTTTTTGTATCTCATAAATGTGAAGAAGCTAAGCGAGAGTTTTATAAAAAAAATCAAATTAGAAGTATTGAAATTGATATTTCAGGAGTGTCTTTGGATATATCACCAACTGAGTTGAAAATACTCATTTTGGATAAAGTCGAAACGAAAGAAATTATCTGGTGGGGGGATAGTCAGATAGATGTAAATGTTAATACAATTGTTCAGCCATGGTATTACCATCCAATTATAGTTGCACTTTGTAAGGTTGTAGTATTTATTTTAGGTTTCTTTATTCTAAAAAGGCTTTTCACCAATAAAAAAAGTAGCCGTAATTCAAAACGTCATTAGCTATCTAAAAAAGCACAAGCTGCCGCCCCCTTTTAATCAGTCTATTGTTCTATTGGGCGGCAGCTTTGCAGCATTAAAAAAGGGGTGATTAAACCCCTTTCGTTTTCAATTTTATGATAACTTAATTGTAGACATCTGCAAATTGTCCTTTTTCAAAACTGGTACAAAGGTCGAATGCCTTTTGTGTACGCTGTTGCGCAATGCCACCATATAAAAGGGATTTTAGTTTGGCTTCGTCATTTTTGTAATTACGGACATTTTGAAAATAGCCAGTCACGGCATTGTATGCCCCAAACAATGTCCCACGGGTAGTATCCATGGTTTGTGTTTCGTTGCTCGTGGCATAGTTAAATGCGTTATCACAAATATTCTTAAAAGCGGTGCTTAAAGCATCTTCTTTTCCCGCTTGCAGGTTGCTGTACACTTCTTTATTCGGACACATTGCCTGCTGGATCAGTTTTTTTACTTCGGGGTCGCTGATCTGTACTTTTGACCAACGGTTAAAAATGGTTTCTAATTGTGCACTTAGGGTATTGGTGATCCCCATTAGTTTATGCGCCTGTTCCAACCTTTCTTTTGCACCTGTGGTGTGTCGAATCTTAATACAATTACTATGGTTTCTGAGGGCTGCGTTTAATGTATTTTGACATACCACCCGAACAGGAGTGAAAGCGGCAGTAATACTTCCGTATCCATCGTGGGAGGTAGTCAAGAATAAATACTGCTCAATCAAATCCTCTTTACCAACTTTAATGTAGTTCGGTAATTTGGCTGTAATAAAAATGCGTTCCCCATAGCCCAAAGCACCTGCGGTTTCATACTGGATGCCGTCACCACCTACGATGGCATCAAAAAAACTGAAAGCCTCAATATTCTGTACAATCTGGTAATCTTTACCGACTATTCCTAGAATATCTCCTGTGTCTTTACGGATGGTTGCGAAATGTGTTTTTACCCTTTTGGAAAAGTCCATTGCCTGACCCTCGGAATTAAAGGAAGTGGTGTACAAATCCTCCTTGATTACTTCATAATCCAATCCCGCGAATTTCAGGGCTTCTGCACTGGTTGGGTACTGATCAATAATCTGCCCTAAACCATGCCATGCTTTTTCTTTTACTGAAAAAAAACTATGCTGTTCTGTTTGTGTGTTATAAAAAAGATTGTGTGCCATAAATTTTGATTTTTAAAAGTTTACAATGCACCGAGTGGGAGACGCCCGGTGCTAATTGTTTTAGAATGGTAAATCGTCAAGCGGTTCAGTGAGTTGTCCGGATATGACAGTCACGGGTTCATGTTCCCTGTTGTTTACATTTCCATTGCTTTTGCTACCACCATGTAGTTTGATGTTGTTCACATGAAAGCGCAAACTCGCTTTGGCTTCTCCCTGCATATTGATATATGCATTCACACCCATACGCCCATAGAGTTCTACCAAAGTGCCTTTGGTCAGGAACTTTACTATGGCGGGGTTTGCCCAATAAGCACAGTCCACATATGTGGTTACCTTGGTTGTTTCACTCGCTCCTTTGGGTTTGTAGCTGTCATTAATGGCTACAGAGAAATTGACCACCTGTCTTTCGTCTTTGAGTGTTTTTACTTCTGCGTCTTTTGTTAATCTTGCGATGATTTCCATAATTGTGGTTTTTTAGTATGAATAAAAAATGATTACTGGTTAATGAGAAGCAAAGAGGGTTAATTCCCTTGCTTCAATTTTATTGGGTGCGTTGCGGTTGCTGTGGCGTTTTACGAGATAATAAACTGTTATATCCTCATTGCTAATGATCGCCCATGCCGCTTGCAAAGCCTTTGACCTTGTTATGTGTTTTTTGCGTTGTACCTCCCATGATAGCTGCATGAGATAAGAAAGCCGTGTGGTGTGTTTCATAAAATGGGATTGATGAATGAAAAATGGAACTCAGCCTACGCCTCGTTCGTTCTTATCGTAGCAACCCCATCTTGAAACAGGATTTGGGAAAAGCAAGGTTTAGGCAGAAAGAAATTTGTGAACGTGGAATAAAAAGTGAGTGGTAGCGAACTGTTTATGCCGCCGAAAGCACAAAAGCAGCGGGAGCTGCGATTTGTTTCAGACTAACCGATGGCCAACCGGAATGCACATGAAGGTGCAGACCTTGCTTTTAACAAAGGCTGTCAAGAAATTCGCGAAAGATTATGGATGTACAGTGTGCTTCCCCATATAATTTTGAATTTGTATTTTGGACTATGGGCAACAACAAGAAGAGTAAGTTGGGTCATACCAAGCAACATAGGATAGAAAAAGTTGGAAACGGCGGTGGACATATCGTAATACTAGGTGCAGGTGCGAGTGTCGCAGCTACACTCAGAGATCCGCTGCCAAACGGGAAAAGGCTTCCGCTAATGAAAAATTTTATAAAGGTGGTCGGTCTGCAAGATATAATCATGCAGGTGCCAGAGCATCTGCAATCAGAGAACTTTGAAACCCTGTACAGCAACTTATGGATGGATGACAGCATGAAAGAAATTGTTTCGAAAATTGATGAAAAAGTGTATAGCTACTTCAAAGATTTGCAACTGCCTGATAAACCTACTATTTACGATTATCTGGTACTGGCACTTAGGAAAAGGGATTTGATTGCAACATTTAACTGGGATCCTCTTTTGTTTAAGGCATGGAACCGTAGTGCCGACCGTTCAGACCGGCCTTTTATTGCGTTTTTGCACGGTAATGTTGCTATCGGTTATTCTGATAAAGACAAGACCAGTGGACCTGCAGGTATGTATTCCCAGCAGACTAGAAATTATTGGGAACCCACCAAGTTGCTATACCCGGTAAAAGAGAAGAATTATGACAAGGATGAATACATCGAAAGCCAGTGGGCGATGTTCAAAGATTTTCTGCAAGATAAAAATGTGGTGCGGGTGACGGTATTTGGTTATGGTGCGCCGAATACAGATGTGTTAGCGATGGAGACGATGCTAAAAGCCTGGGGCGGTGCGAAAAAAAGGAACATGGAGCAGTTTGAAATCATCGATGTTCGGGACGAAAAGCAGGTGGTCAGGCAGTGGACAAAGTTCATAGACTCTCATCATTATGATTTCTGCAACGATTATTTTAAATCCTCACTAGCATGGAATCCGAGACGCACGAGTGAAAGTTATTTTGACCATTACCTTGCGACAACCGAAGATGAGGCTTTCAGCGCCTCCAATCCTGTTCCATCCGATTTTTCTACGTTGCAGGAGCTTTATGACTGGCATAAGCCTCTGTTGGAAGCAGAACAAGTATGGAGAAAATCGCAGGAAGATGCGGGAAATTGAGAAGTAAAGTAGCTGAGCATGCAACTGAAAGATGAACGGATTGCGTCGCAACGAAGCTGCACGATGCACAATGGCTGGTACCAAACCCTTACATTAATAACCATTCTTCTTCAGCAACACAACTATTTTCTCTGTCGTTTCAGATGGCTGATCCATCCGTTTCGCGTGTCTGTGTTGCTTTACCGCTATAGTTGCCGTATTCCCAATTGTATTGTTCGATGGCTGGCTGAGTTCGTATAAGTATAAACCTACTTCTTCGGGAAGTTCCTGTAATGCCGGATGGTTATAGATGCATAATTTTTCTTCAAAGGAAAGATTCCGGAACAATTGAAAATCGTGTTTATGATACTGCGTGTCGGCAACAAGAACGAGCATCAGGTAATTGAGGTGAAAACGATACTTCAGCATCATTTCGCGAGCTTGCTTAACTGCTTTGGGAATGAGTTTCGTGTATACATCCACGCTACCATCATCCCGTATCCTTGCCTTTACACGTTTTACCTGTACAGCAATACTCAACTGGGGATATGCCGGATCAATAGCCAGCAAATCAATATCGCCTGGAATACCCTTATCGGTAATGACGGGTTCTCTCACCTCTGGAAAGAAACAATAAGCGGTAGGAATAGATAATTCCTGCCGCGTCAAACCCATATCAGGATCATGGCTGCTGGAAAGCAGCCATTTGATGAGATTAGTTTCACTTTCGCTGTTGTACCGGTACTCTGCCGTCTGTGCATCGTCAATATCATCAAAGAGTTGATACTGCGTTACTGCTTGCTGCAGCAGCACGGAATCATAACTGACAGCCCGCATCACCTGGTCGGCTTCATATCCCGGCATTCCGGGAACCGGTTCTTTACCCATAATAATTCGATTACAGGCAATTTACGAAACTTCTTCGCCGCTAACCGGGAGATAGTTTAGGAAGTGAAGCGGTTTTCTCCCTGAATGAAGGTCAAGTAAAGATTTTACAGTTCGCGAACTTTAAGTCATGAGATGATAAGTGAATTAATGTAGGATGTTCAAACGCCCTTGGTTGATGTTCTGGGGAAAGTATTATGAAAGACACATGTCTCTCGAACACTTTGCTATATAAAACGTTGGCTTTTAAGACACTAGAACGCATCAGGGCTCACTGCACTAAAATATTTAGTATATAAAATAATACTCATTACTTTTATAAAAAAGATTTTTATATAGAAATGGATTTCTTGTAAATGGAATTTTCAACTATTGTAGAGATAAGAATTGGGCACACGGATCATGTGACTGACGACCAGAGACAGGCTTTTGAGGCTATACTCAAAGATGCATACGAGAAAGTTATGCTGTCACTGCAGAAACAAGGTATTTGGTGTAAGGATATTGAGAAGGTAGTCGTGACGAATAATTATCGAGAAGACGTTTTTGCGCAGGCAAAAGAGTGGGACATTCCAGTCACATTATCTGCAAATAAAGAATACATCGGAGTCGCTAAGGCTTTGTACAATCATGATCCGGAAAATCCCAAATGGCAGCTATTTTTTCCATCGATCCTGTTGCCGTCTAATCCCGATTGGCTGGCCAGCGTATTGACGGTCTATTTGTCACCCTTTTCTCAAATGATTTTGCCACAAAGTCTACGCCAATATCTTGGTCGCAAACTACCTGCTTATGGGTTTAAGCATTTTACATCACTAACCCTTTCTGGGCTTTGCCCGGCAATACATACTCAACAATTACGAAACCTGGTATTGAATACAGAAATAGTCACTGTTGAACCACAGGGACTATTCAACCTGTTTGCCAGAAAGTTAAAAAGAGGGCTTTACAGGTATAATGCGAACCCTGACAAAGATCAATTATGGCTCTTTTGGGAGGATACTTATGCTGCTATGTACAATCTACTGCTCAGATCTGTCGATATTTTTGTGCGAGATGGTAAGATCATATTTGAAGATAAAGTGGTGACTGAAATTGTGAATCGTATCCTGATGGAAGTCGCTAAAATCACTGACAGCTTTACTAAAGGAAACGAATACACTTACGATGCTTTTGAGAAGGGACTGATTGATTTTCTCAGTTATTTCAGAATAGAAATAACTGATACCCATCTTGAAGATTCATTTTATATACACCTTGATAAAAATCCGAAGGATTATTTCAAAAATCTTCTTGTTGATACTGAACCCCGGATTGTGTGTTTTATGGATATTCTTGGTTTTAGTCAAATGATAGAAGATTACGAACAAAATGATCTTTCTACGGTTCTTCAGGATATTCAGAAAGCCTTTAAGAATGCTATTTCAGTGCTTAATTACCAGGCAGGTGATGCAAAGTCACAAGAGTTTTTGCAATACCTGGAATACAAGACATTTTCCGATAATATTTGTATTTCGTTACCCTACTTTGATAATGAAACTGACTTCCTCGCAAACCTGAATTTGATGGTAACATTTGTCAGGGGGCTACAGTATGCTTTAATGACACTGGGTTTTTTTACACGAGGCGGGCTTACCATCGGATCGTACTATTCCGATCAGAACATGATTTTTTCTAAAGCCCTTGTTGATGCATATCATCTTGAATCAAAGAAAGCTGTATATCCGCGTGTTCTTATTGCTGATAATATTATTGAGAAACTTGTAGCTTACAAACCGGCAAGTGTGAAATTTTTTTCTCTGGAGAGTTCCATTATCAGAGATAAAAAACTGTATTGTATCAATCCATTTATGTTAATGAAAGATACAAGTCAAATGATAGTCAATCTATTTAATCCAGATCTATATGGTGTCGATTCGGATAGTGAACCATTAATTGGAATACTTAAAACCATGACAAGTCATCTTGGAGATATGTTGCAAAATCAACTAATAGAAGCTATTCCAGAGGACGATATGCAACTGCAAACTATTATTGACTATGTAAATGACAGAAAAGTACAATTTCGAAATGATAGAAGAGCATGGGCAAAATACTTATGGGTAGAGATGCTTATTGCCTGGAAGAATGGTCAAATTGACAGTAAAAGGTTCAGTCACTTTACAATGCCCGATAAAGAGGTATAGATAAGCCGTTAATATGCAAAAAACGAAAGCCTTTCTTAAAACCGCCATTAAACTACTGAATCCGTGGTTGTTGATTTTCTATTTTCTGCTCCTTATCATAACAGTGGTCCCTTTTGAATTTATTCCTGATTGGTTTGCCATCGGTTCAATTTCTGGTAGGCGTGACATTATTATGCGGTTACTGACTGCTTTAACGGGATTTGCCAGTTTATTGCTGACGGTCTTACTTGTCGGATATAATATTTTCGTAAAATCCATTAGAAGAAATACTCTTGAATATATTACCGATAATCCCTGGCTGCGTTTAATATTCACATTATTTTCCTGTAATGTACTCTTCCTTTTTGTAGGATATATTATCGCTGGTTCACGGTATTGTAATCAAATCACCTCTCTTTATATAGGGTTTACTTCGACCATTGGGTTCATACTATCACTATTTCCTATGGCCATTCTTGCTGTCAGCGATTCGGGGTCACTCAGGCGAATTAATAAACTAGTTGCTCAAATCAGGGATGAGGACTTATTCGAATTGGTAAACCCCCATTTTGATTCGGATACATCCGGCAGAGTGCATGTCGAACATAATCCATTAATGATATTAAGGGATATGGCAGTTGCCGGTATAGCGGATCGTGATTGGGTCATACCGCAAACAATTTTGAGTAAGCTTTACGAAAGAATAATTCTTACAATTGAAGAGAATCCCGGTGATAAAAAATTATTTGCTCATTTAAACGCCTGGGCGGCTGTTTGTAACCCGATTAAGCGAGAAATTATAAAACAGGAAGACGATCCTACAGCTCATACATTTTTTCACCTGAATGTAAGCGCACATAAACATTTGGCGCTTAAAAAGGCGCTGTATCTGAGAGATATGCCGCTAGACAACCTGATCACCGATTTCGTCAAACGCATAATCAGAAAAAACTTGTTTACGGATTTACAGGATTATATTCCGCGCTACCTTATCGAAATTTTGACGAGTCATTTTCTTGCCATTAACTATAATGACGAGCAAATTCCAACACTGCATTATGTCAGCACGAACAGGAAGCAATTTGAAAATAAATCAATTCTTTCCCCGGTTCGTCAGCAATGGTTT
>OFDN01000610.1_pt1 | contig 27844 bp, 22 predicted proteins | sample 1520971 | NCBI WGS metagenome assembly OFDN01 (sample SAMEA94257418, study PRJEB24077) | hot springs metagenome | biome: Aquatic biome; feature: Geographical feature; material: Water | place: India | collected 2012-06-12 | depth 5 m | reverse complement strand
CGCCGCCTCCGGTGAGTCAGGCCGCGCCCGCCCGGCCTGCCGCGCGCGGGTTCGGCGGCGAGGTGTTCGATCGCGCCCGCGCGGCGCAGCAGCAGGCGCAGCGAGAACAGCGCGCCGATCGCATCGACCAGCGCAGCGAGCGCCGAGCGGACCGTGTCGACGGCCGCTTCGAGCAACGCGCGGACCGGGTCGAGCAGCGCGGCGATGCCGAGGCGCGCCGGCTCGAGCGGCGCGGCCGTGATCGCGCTGCCCAGCAGGTCGACCGCCGCACCGACGCGCGCGCTGATCGCATCGAGGATCGCGGCGATGCCCGCGCCGACCGGATCGAGGATCGCGGTGACCGCCGCGTCGACCGGGTCGACGGCCGCCGGGGTGACGGCCGCGTCGGCGACATCCGCGCGCGCGGCGGTCGCGATGGCCGCTTCGACGGACGGAGCGGCGGCGGGTTCTCGGGCCAGGTCGGCGATATCGCCCGCGAAGCGCGCCGTGCGGACCAGCGCGGTGACTGGCGCGGTGACCGTGACCGGCGCGACGGCTGGCGCGGTGACCGTCGGGGCTGGCGTCAGGACGACTGGCGCTGGGGCTGGAAAGGCCGGCCGGGCTGGGATCGCCGCGATTTCCGTCGCTGGGACAACCGCTGGCGCTTCGACCGTCGCTACGACTGGTACGATTTCCGCCGCGGCAACCGCTTCGTGTTCCGGCCCGGCCCCTATTACGCGCCGTTCCGCAGCCACCGCTACAGCCGGGTGGGCATCGGGTTCTATCTCGACAGCCTGTTCTTCCAACCGCGCTACTTCATCAGCGATCCCTTCGCCTATCGCCTCCCGCCGGTCTATGGGCCTTATCAGTGGGTTCGGTATTATGACGATGTGGTGCTCGTCGATATCTACACCGGCGAGGTCGTAGACGTGATCCACGACTTCTTCTGGTAGGTCTTCGCCAGTCGACAAGGGGCCCCGTCGGAGCGATCCGGCGGGGTTTTCCCTCTCCCGGCCCGGCGGCCCGCGCCGCGGTGGCGCCGGGGCCGCTTGCACCGCCGCGCGATGGCTTGCTAGGCTCGCGCCACGATGACCGCCCCCGCCTCCGGTGCTGCCCCCGATCAGAACGCCCTCGCCCGGCTCGGCATGGCGGTGCGCGCGCGGCTCGATGCGATACCCGGGATCTACCGCGTGCCCGACGAGCGGATCGAGCTCTATGCCATCGGCGGCTTCCTGTCGGGCGAGGAATGCGCCCGCCTCACCGCCATGATCGACGCGGTCGCCCAGCCCTCGGCGCTGCACGAGCTGGGCTACGACAGCGGCTTTCGCACCTCCTTCTCGAGCGATCTCGACCCGCACGATCCCTTCGTCGCCGGCATCTCGGCCCGGATCGATGCGGTGCTGGGCGTGCCCAGGAGCTTCGGCGAGCCGATCCAGGGCCAGCGCTATCTGCCGGGGCAGGAGTTCAAGCCGCACAACGACTGGTTCTACACCTCCGAAAGCTACTGGCCCTCTGAACAGCAGCGCGGCGGGCAGCGCAGCTGGACGACGATGGCCTATCTCAACCCGGTCGAGGCGGGCGGCGCGACGGCCTTCACCCTGCTCGGCATCAGCATCGCCCCCACCCCCGGCGTGCTCCTCCTGTGGAACAACGCCCTGCCCGACGGCCGCCCGAACGAGGCGACGCTCCACGCCGGCACCCCGGTCGAGGCGGGGGCGAAGTACATCATCACCAAGTGGTACCGCACAAGGAAGTGGCGCTGAACGTCATGCCTTGGCCAGCGCCTCCGCGATCAGCGCGCGGGTGGGGGCAATGCCGTAGAGCGCGATGAAGCTCCCCATGCGCGGGCCCTGTTCGCTGCCCAGCAGGGTTTCGTAGAGCGCCTTGAACCAGTCCCTCAGGCTCTCGAAGCCGAACTCCTCGATCTTGCCGATCTCGTAGACGATGGTCTGCAAGTCCTCGGCGCTGGTCGCCGGGTCGGCCATTTCGAGCGCCGCGTCGAGCGCCATCAAGGCCCCCACCTCGCCGCCAGCAGGCGCGCGCTTCTCCAGCGTCGGCGCCACGAAGTCGCGGTTGTAAGCCAGCGCCCGCCCCACCAGCGCATCGAGCGCCGGGTGCTTCGCCGGGTCGGCATCGGCGACATAATTGCCGAGATAGGACCACACCGCCTCGCGCGTCGCCCCCGCACCAAGCACGCCCACGAGGTTCAGCAGCAGGCTGAACGGCACCGGCAGCGCCTCGCCCTCGCCCGGAGCCTCTGCGCCCTCGTGGCGAGAATTGGCGCGAGCCAAGTGCCACACCGGATTGCCCAGCCGCTTATCCACGTCCTGACCCGGGATCGCGGCGCGGAACTGCCAGTAATCGTCCACCGCCTTGGGGATCACCCCGGCGTGGAGCTGCTTGGCGCTCTTGGGATTGGCGAAGATGTAGTAGCCGAGGCTCTCCGGGCTGCCATATTGCAGCCATTCCTCGATCGAGAGGCCATTGCCCTTGGACTTCGAAATCTTCTCGCCCTTGGCATCGAGAAACAGCTCGTAGATCAGCCCTTCCGGCTTGTGACCGCCGAGCACGCGGGCGATCTTGCCCGACTGGATGCCGCTGTCGGTCAGGTCCTTGCCGTACATCTCGTAATCGACGCCGAGCGCCACCCAGCGCATCGCCCAGTCGACCTTCCACTGGCACTTGGCCATGCCGCCGAGCGCGGACTGTTCGACGGTGCTGCCGTCCTCGTCGGTAAAGCGGATGATCCCGGCAGCGGCATCGACCACTTCGATCGGCACCTGCAACACCGCGCCAGTGGTCGGGCTGATCGGCATGACGGGGGAATAGGTCTTGCGCCGCTCCTCGCCGAGCGTCGGCAACATGATGTCCATGATCGCGCCGAAATTGGCGAGCACGCCCTTCAATGCCTCGTCGAACCGCCCGCCATTGTAGCAATCCGAGGAGCTGACGAACTCGTATTCGAACCCGAAGCGATCCAGAAAATCGCGCAGCATCGCGTTGTTGTGCGCGGCGAAGCTTTCGAACTTCTCGAACGGGTCGGGGATGCGCGACAGGGGCTTGCCGAGGTTGGCCTCGAGCAGCGCCTTGTTCGGCACGTTGTCGGGCACCTTCCGAAGGCCGTCCATGTCGTCGCTGAACGCCACCAGCCGGGTCGGCTGACCGGTCAGCGTCTCGTAGGCGCGCCGCACCAGCGTGGTGCGCAGCACCTCCTGAAAGGTGCCGATATGCGGCAGGCCCGAGGGGCCGTATCCGGTCTCGAACAGCACCCCGCCGGGCTTGCCTTGCGGCAGCCGCTTGGCGAGGCGCTGCGCCTCCTGAAAGGGCCAGGCCTTGGAGTTGGTCGCTGCGGCGATGAGGGCATCTTGGGTGATTGTCATAGCGGGGCGGCTATTACGGGGCTCGGGGCGGCTTGCAAGCACAATGGCGCGCGCAAAGCGGACAAAGCGGACACCGTGTCCGCTTTGCGCAATGCGATATTGTTCAATTGGATCATGGGCTTGCACTCGGTTTGCTAAGCGGACGGACAGGGGTGGCGGGGCTTAAAACCTATCCGTGCCGCTGGCGTATTCCTCCTTCTACTGCTTGCGGTGCCTGTAGGACAGATGCGCGGGGCAAAGCCGGGGCGGACGACGTTTACATCGCCGTGCCACTCGCCCATCTAATGACCAGTGACCCTCCCCGATCCGCTTGCCCTGCCTGCCCTGCACGCCAGCCACGGCGGCCACTGGCTGCGTGCCCCCTCGGGAGGGACGCAGGCGGTGTCGAAGGGCGATGCAATCATGGCGGCCGCCGATACGCCCGTGCTGCTGCTCAACGCGCCGCTGGTGGCCAGCCGCCTGGGCTATCCCGACCTCTCCGGCCTCGACCTGCTCGAGGCCTTCGCCTTCATCCACCCCGCGCGCTTCTGCGTGCCGACCCCGCGCGGGCTGGCCGAGGCCTTGGGGCTCCCCGCGCCCGAAAACGACGCCGCGGTGCCCGAGCTGCTCCAGCGCGCGGCCGGGGCCCTGGTGGCAACCTGCGGCGATCCCGAATGGTTCGAGCGCGAGGGCGCCTGGAGCGCGGTGCAATCGCTCGAACGCCTGCGCTGGCCCTGGGCGCAGGTGCTGCGCCCCCACATCGCCAAGCCCGAGCGCGCCGAACGCTGGCTGTTTGCCAAGCTGCCCGAATGGGAGGAAGCGGGCGAGCGCCCCGCCCCGCGTCAGGTGGATTTGTCGGCAGAGGCGGTGCAGGCGCAGCTCGCCCGGCTTACCGGCGAGGGCGCCGAACAGCGCGAGGGCCAGCGCGCCTATGCCGGGGACGTCGCCCGCATCTTCGCCCCGCGCTCGGCCCCCGGCCGCCCGCATCTGGCATTGGCGCAGGCGGGGACCGGGATCGGCAAGACGCTGGGCTATCTTGCGCCTGCCTCGGTGTGGGCGGGGTTGAGCGGGGGTACGGTATGGGTCTCGACCTTCACCAAGAACCTGCAACGCCAGCTGCGCGCCGAGAGCCGCCGCGCGTGGCCGGTCAAGCGCGCCGACGGCACCCCGCCGGTGGTGGTGAGAAAGGGCCGCGAGAACTACCTCTGCCTGCTCAACCTCGAAGATGCTTTGCAAGGCGGCTTTGCAGGGCGGCCCGCGATCCTTGCGCAGCTGGTCGCGCGCTGGGGGGCCTATACCCGCGACGGCGACATGATAGGGGGCGATCTGCCGGGCTGGCTCGGCACGCTGTTCAGGAAGCGCGGGATCGCGGCACTCACCGATCAGCGCGGCGAGTGCATCTATGCCGGCTGCCCGCACTACCGCAAATGCTTCATCGAGCGCGCCGCGCGCGATTCCGCGCAGGCCGATCTGGTGATCGCCAACCATGCGCTGGTGATGGTCAACGCGGCCCGCGCGCGCGACCCCAACCAACGCCCGACGCGGCTGATCTTCGACGAGGGCCACCACGTCTTCGATGCAGCGGATTCGACCTTCGCCGCCACGCTCAGCGGGCAGGAGACGATCGAACTCAGGCGCTGGATCATGGGGCCGGAACGAGAGGCGCGGGGCCGCAGGCGGGGTCTCGCCGCGCGGCTCGCCGATGTCGCCAGCTATGACGATGCGGGCGCACAGGCGATCGCGGCGGCGTGCAAGGCGGGACAATTGCTGCCCTCGGACGGCTGGCTCCAGCGCCTCGCCGAGAACGCGCCCTTCGGGCCTCTGGAGGCCCTGCTCGCCGCGGTGCGCACCGCCACCTATGCCCGCGACGAGAGCGGGCAGGAGGCGGGCTACGGGATCGAGACCGAGGCGGCGGGGCTGCCGGGCGAGGTGATCGAGGCGGCGGGAGCGGCCAGTGAGGCGCTCGCCTCCATCCGCGTGCCGCTGATCCGGCTCGGCGGGCGGCTGGAGGCGATCCTCGCCGAGCCACCCGACTGGCTCGACGCACAGGGCCGCGCGCGGATCGAGGGGGCGCGTTTCGCGCTCGCCTGGCGGATCGACCTGCTGGCGGCGTGGGAGGCGCTGCTCGACCGGCTCGGCGGCCCCGCCGACCCCGAATTCGTCGATTGGCTCGCGGTCGACCGCTCCGACGCGCGCGAGTTCGACGTGGCGATCCACCGGCGCTGGCTCGACCCGATGAAGCCCTTCGCCCGGGTGGTGCTCGAGCCCGCCCACGGCGTGCTGCTGACCAGCGCGACGCTGACGGACCGGACGGAAGGTGACGACCGCTGGGCCAGCGCCATCCAGCGCTCGGGCGCGGCACATGTCGAAGTCGCCCCGCTCCTGTCCGCGGCCGAAAGCCCGTTCGACTACGCATCGCGCGCGGAAGTGCTGATCGTCACCGACATCGCCAAGGGCGATCTGCCTGCGCTGGCCGGAGCCTATGCGCGGATCATCGAGGCTTGCGGCGGCGGCGTGCTCGGGTTGTTCACCGCGATCCGGCGCCTGCGCGCGGTTCACGGCCGCATCGCCGACCGGCTCGCGCGCGGCGGCCTCCCGGTCTACGCCCAGCATGTCGATCCGATCGACACCGGCACGCTTGTCGACATCTTTCGGGACGATCCGCGCGCCAGCCTGATCGGCACCGATGCCTTGCGCGACGGGGTCGACGTGCCCGGTCACAGCCTCAGGTGCGTCGTGATGGAGCAAGTCCCCTGGCCGCGTCCCGACATCCTCCACAAGGCGCGGCGGCTCGCGGGCGGCGGCAGCGCCTATGACGACCGCATCATCCGCGCGCGGCTGGCGCAGGCCTTCGGGCGGCTGATCCGTTCGAAGGAGGATAGCGGCCACTTCATCGTCCTCTCCCCCGCCTTCCCCTCGCGGCTGCTCAGCGCCTTTCCCAAAGGCACCCCCGTGCTGCGCGTGACGCTCGATCAGGCTTTACAACGCGTGCGCGCTGGTGTTGGAGCCGCAAGCAGCGGTGACGTGTCGGTGCCATCGGGAGAAGCCTTTCAGCCATGAAGATTCTCGGCCTCCTGCGCCACGCCAAGTCCGACTGGGACGACACCAGCCAGCGCGATTTCGACCGCGGGCTGAACGCGCGGGGGCGCAAGGGCGCTGCTCTGATCGGGCGGCATATCCGCGACCACGGGGTCAAGTGGGACAAGCTGCTCGCCAGCCCCGCAGTGCGGGTGAAGCTGACGCTCGAGGGCGCACTGCCCGATGTCGAGCCGATCTACGACCAGCGGCTCTATCTCGCCAGCTTCGACACCATCGTCGAGACGATCGAGGCCCACGCGGGCAGCGGTGACGACGAGGCGAAGACGATCCTCATTTCCGGCCACAACCCGGGCCTGCAGGACGTGCTGCTCGAACTGGTCGCGCCGGGCAAGGAGAACGCGCTGTTCAAGGAAGCGGTCGTCAAGTTTCCGACCGCCGCCTACGCCGTGCTCGAATGCGATATCGCGCACTGGAGCGAGCTGAAGCGCTATTGCGCCGAGCTGGTGCATTTCGCCCGGCCCCGCGATCTCGATCCGGAGCTGGGGCCGGAGGGGTAGTCTTACTTCCCCCCCCCCCCTTGCGGGAGGGGGAGAAGAGCCTCAGTTCACCGCCACCACATTATCGTCCGCATCGCGGTCGATGTGGAAGTTGTAGGGATCGACCCCGGCGAAGGCGGGCTTCTTCGCGGTGACGATCTCGATCACCTGGCTTCCGCCGCGCACCGGCATGCGTTGCATCGACAGGACATTGGCCTTGGCAAAGGCGCCCGTGCCCGGACGCGCGGTGAAGGCGCCGATCTCGATGCTCTCCGCGAGGCTGGCGGGGGTCTCGACCCCCTTGCCGTCGGCGTAGAACTTGCCCGCCTCGATGGTGATGCGGGTCACCCACTTGCCATCGGCGCGCTTGGTGCTGGTCGCCTCGCGCGCCTTGAGATCATAGATCGTGATCTTCTCGAACAGGTCGGTGATCAGCGCATGGTCCGCCGGGGTCTTCGCTTCCTTGCGCAGCTCCGCGATCAGATCGAGGCTGCGCGGATAGGGCGCACCCTTGAACTTGTAGCGCGCCACCAGCCGCGCCAGCGCGCGGTTGACCGCATCCTCGCCGATCCGGTGCTGGAGCAGGTACATCACCATCCCGCCCTTGTTGTAGTGGATGTGCTGCTGGTTCTCGACCCGGATTAGCGGCTGTTCGGGCAGGACATCGGACTTGCGCCCGCCGAGATAGCGATCGAGTTCGAACTTGAGAAAGCGGCGGATCTTGTCCTCGCCATAGAGCTCTTTCATCACCATCAGCGCGGAATATTCCGCGAGGGTCTCGGACAGGAGCGTCTGCCCCTGCAAGTCCGCGCCAACGATCTGGTGCGCCCAGTACTGGTGGCCCACTTCGTGCGCGGTGACGAAGGTGACGTAGTCGATGGTCTCGGGATCGCGCACATCGGCGGCAAAGCCGATGCTTTCGGAATAGGGCATCGTCCCTGCGAAAGCCTGCGCGAAGCTCGAATAGCCCGGGAACTCGATGATCCGCGCATAGCCGAACTGGTACGGCCCGAAATTGCGCTGGTAATAGGCGAGGCTCGTCTTCATCGCCTTCTGCATCGCGGGCACGTTCCAGGCGTGCTTGGGATCATAATAGACGCTGAGGCGAACGGGGCCCGCCATTTCCTCGGCCACGGCATAGCGCGCCGATTGCACCGAGAAGAAGTTGAGGATCGGCGCAGGCGACTGGAACACCGCGGTGCGGCGGCCATCCTTGACCACGTCGGAAATCTTGTCGCCCGGGGCGACCGGCACCTGATCGGCCGCGGTCGAGAGGGTGATCTTCGAATTGACCCAGTCGGCGCCGATATAATTGCGCACCTGCGCCGAGGTGTCCTCGAGCTTGGCCATGCGCAGCTCGGCCGGAAGGCCCTGACGGCGGCGCGCGGTGCGATCCTGCAGCAAGACGTTGCGGTCCATCCCGATGATCGGCGCGAAGGTGAAATTGTTCACGAAGGTGCCGTTGTCGATGATGTCGGTCGCCGCGCCGCGATTGGCGAAGCCGCGCCGCCAGATGTCGGTGGCGAAATCGAGCCGCGTGACCGCCCCTGGCGCGAGCGGCCGTGCAAAGCGGTAGATGCGGTAGAAGTGCGTCTCGTCGAAACTGGCGAGCCTCGCCCCGGCAAGCTCGAGCCGGGTGAACTTCGCGCCCTCGTTGCCCTGACGGACGTGCAGCTCGGTGATCGGCTGCCCGCTGTCGTTGCGCAACAGGTAGTGGCCGGTGGCCTTGAGGCGCTTGGCGTCGGGATCGATGTCGATCACGAACTCGACGTCGGTGACGACCGGGCGCGGCAGGCTCGCATATTTGAGGTACTTGCGCTCGAAATCGGCGAGCCGGGCCTCGGCCTCCTCGGCGGTTTCGTAGCGGTTCAGCTCCTTGATGTTGTGGTGGATGACGAGGCCGGTGCCGACCATCCCCGCGATCGCCGTCAGCGCGATACCGCCCGTGGCAAGGCTGGCGCGCCTGGCGATGCCCTTCAGCCGTGGCACCACCGCAACCACCGTGCCGCGCGGCCAGGCCCAGTGCGCAAACACCAGCAGCACCACCCCGAAGCAGGCCCAGTAAATCCGCGCGATCGCCGCGCCCATCCAGAAGCCGCCAGAACCGTTCATGTCGGAGAGCGGCTCCGACGGGGTGCCCGAATAATTGTAGAGCATGTTGGTGTAGCCGAGGTTCCCCATCACGATCCGGGCCACGAACCACACCAGAAACAGACCCCAGCCGACATATTTGTTGGGGCTCAAGACCTGGAAGAACACCGCAAGGATCGCGAGCATCAACAGGTCGATGCTCTGGGGAATGACATAGGCGGTGAGATAGAGCCCGAGGTCGACGCTCGTGGTGCCCTTGGCGAGCTGGTAGAGCACGCCGGTGAGCATCGCCGAGAGCGCCATGGCGATGAGCACCACGAAGATCGCGAGAATCTTGGGCACGAACATCGTCCAGGCCGGGACGGGGGTGGCGTCGATGATCTCGCCGATCTTCACATCGCGCTCGCGCCACACCAGCTCGCCGCCGTAGAACACCGCGACGATGATGCTGAACAGCGCCATGCTGCCGCCCACCGTCAGGATGACGCCCGCGGTGAGCGGATAGGAGGGCGTGCCGAAGGTCGTCTGCGAGAAGAGAAGGTTGATCAGCGCAAAGCCGATCGCGAGCGGCAGCAGCACGAGGAAACCGGGGCTGCGGGTCACCATCCGCACCTCGATCTTGAGCCGGAGCCAGAAGGTGGCGAGCGCATGACCGGTGCCGAAGCTGCGGGCGACCGGCGCGGTCAGCGTGCGCGGCGCGACGGCGGCGGTCTTCTCGGCCTTCGCGGCCTGCTTCGCCAGCTTGCGCAGCCGCCAGCGCGACGGCGCGCGCTCGGTCATGCTGAAGCGCAGCCACGCCACGCCGAAGAACAGTGCCGCCAGCACCATGATGAAGACACGGTTGAACAGCAGGTTGCCCTCGAGCGGGATCGCCTTGCTGTTCATGTCGGCCGAGGTCCAGTAACGCGAAATCTCGCCGATCGCGCCGGTGCCCAGCGGTTCGAAGCGTGCGACCGGATCCTGCCAGCTCGGATCATCGCTGAGCAGCAGCGGCACGGTGAGATAGCCCAGCACCAGCACGATCACGCCGATATAGCTCGCCAGCATCGAACGGGTGAACGTCGCCAGCGCGAAGAGCAGCGCGGAGCACAGGATCAGGTTGGGAATGGCGATGATGAGGAAGGGCCAAGCATAGAGTGCGAAGCTGTTGGGGCCAACCGTCTCGGGATCGACCCAAGGCATCGCCGCCCCAACCGCAATCCCCAGCGGGATCGCCAGAAAGCCGAGGATCGCGATGAGGAGCCCGCCGAGGAAGCGGCCGGCCAGAAAGCTGGTCCGCCCCACCGGGGTCGCGCGGATCATCGGGCCGAAGCCGGTCACATCGTCGCGCACCACGGCATTGGCGACGAAGGCGGTGATGACGAAGAGATAGAAGATCGACAGCACGGCGGTCGCGATGCTGACCGTGAAGGGCGAATTCTCGTGAACCGCGCCGGGCGAGCCGAAGCTGATGAAGTCGCTGGCGCTGAGGCCGAAGCCCATGAGGAAGAAGATCGCGACCGAGACCCAGAACACCGGATTGCGGAGCTGATAACGGAGTTCGAACGCGGCGAGGCGTGCGGTGAGCATCTGTCCTGCCCTCCCTTACGCGGCGTGTTCAGGCGTGGGGGCGGCGGGCGCGCGGCGGGTTTCGGCGAGGGTAGCGAAGTAAACGTCCTCGAGCCCGCCACTGACCGGGGTGAAGCCCTCGGGCTGGGTGTCGGCAAGGACGTGGACGACGATGTCGCCGGCAAAGAAGCGGTGCGAGATCACCTCGTATTGCGCCTGCATCTCGGGCAGCGCGGTGTGCGGCACGGTCTTCTGCCAGACGCGGCCCCGGGTCGAGGCGATCAGGTCATGCGGCGCGCCCTCGAGGCGCAGCTTGCCTCCGGCGAGCACCGCCATGCGCGGGCACAGGTCGGCGACGTCGTCGACGATGTGGGTGGAGAGGATCACCACCACGTTCTCGCCGATCCCGGCGAGGAGGTTGAGGAAGCGGTTGCGCTCCTCCGGGTCCAGCCCCGCGGTGGGTTCGTCGACGATGATCAGCTGCGGATCGCCGATCAGCGCCTGGGCGATGCCGAAGCGCTGGCGCATCCCGCCCGAAAAGCCCGCGATCGCCTTGCCGCGCACGCTCCACAGGTTGGTCTGATTGAGCAGGTGCTCGACCATCGCCTTGCGCTCACCCTTGGCGCTCACGCCCTTGAGCACCGCCATGTGATCGAGCATCGCGGCGGCCGAGATGCGCGGATAGACGCCGAAATCCTGCGGCAGGTAGCCCAGCGTGCGGCGCAGCCGGTCGGGTTCGGCCAGCACGTCGATCTCGCCGAAGCGGATGCTGCCTTGCGTGGGCGCCTGCAGCGTCGCGATGGTGCGCATCAGGGTCGATTTGCCCGCGCCGTTGGGGCCGAGCAGCCCGAACATCCCCTTGGGGATCGACAGGCTCACGTCATCGAGCGCCTTGGTGCCGTTGGGATAGGTGTGGCTGACGCCGACGAGTTCGAGCATGGTGTGCGGGCCCCTGTTATCAATCCTTTGCACTCTAGCGCATGGCTGCCAGCGTGAAAGCCGCATTCGTGGGAGCGGACGCGCGATTGATCGACGGTAACGCCGTTCGTCGATGGTGGTAAACGGTTCGGCGCCACGCTGAGTGCCCGCAAGCCGCTCAGCCGAGCAGTTTGCGCGGCCCCGGCCCCTCACCGCCGAGCCGGTCTTGCGGGTTCCAGATCGCGCAGTGTTCGAGGCTGAGGCAGCCGCAGCCGATGCATCCGTCGAGCCGGTCGCGGGTGCGGGTGAGATCGGCGATGCGCTGATCGAGCCGAACCCGGATCGCGGCGCTGATCGCCTCCCAGTCGCGCGCAGTGGGGGTGCGGCCGAGGGGGAGCTTGGCGAGCTCGGCCTCGATCTCGGCAAGGCTGAGGCCGAGGCGCTGGGCGATGAGGATGAAGCTGAGGCGCCGGATATCCGAGCGCAGGAAGCGCCGCTGGTTGCCGCCGCTGCGCACCGGCTCGATCAGGCGCTTGTTCTCGTAGAAGCGGATCGCCGAGACGGAGAGCCCGGTGCGCCGCGCGATCTCGCCGATGGGGACGAGGTCGGAGGGCTTGAGGCGGCGGGGTGCGGGCGCTGGGGGCATGGGTCGGGGTCTCGCGATAAAGCTTGATCTCAAGTTAGGTTGAGATTGCACAAGGGGCAAGACAGCCGATTCGCTCTCCTGCCATGAAAGGATTTCCCCGATGCCATCCGCCTATCTCGAACACGTCAACATCACCGTCAGCGACATCGAGCGCAGCGCCGCGCTGCTTGAACGGCTGATGGGCTGGCACATCCGCTGGCGCGGGCCCTCGCAGCTTGGCGGCGAGACGATCCATGTCGGCGGCGAGCGTGATTACATCGCGGTCTATACCAAGGGCACGCCGGTTGGCCCGTTCGGCAAGGGCGTGCCGCTCAACCATGTCGGGCTGGTGGTCGATGATCTCCACGCGGCCGAGAGGATCGTGAAGGACGCCGGGCTCGAGCCCTTCAACCACGCCGATTACGCGCCCGGCCGCCGGTTCTATTTCTTCGACTGGGACGGGATCGAGTTCGAGATGGTGAGCTATTCCTAGAACAGCCCCGGCTGCTGCGGGGCGGGCGAAGGGGCCGCGCTCTTGGCCCAAGGCTCGCTGGTTCGCGTGATCGCGAGCGGCCCCGCCCACCCGCGGCACAGGCCGAAAGCCTCCTCCGGCGAGCCATCCAGCCAACGCGCGTGATCGGCCGGGGCGAGCAGCACCGGCATGCGCTCGTGCACGGCGGCCGCGTCGGTGCCAGCGCAGTCGGTCATCACCATCGAATAGCAATCGCCCCACTCGTCCGAACGCCGCCATACCCCCGCCACCGCGAGCAGGGCCGCATCGGGCAGAGAGAGCCACGTCCGCGTCATCCGCCCCTTGGGCCCCTCGGCCTCGGCCCAGGCTTCGAGCGGGATGAGGCAGCGGCGGTTTGCGAAGGCATGGCGCCAGAAGCCCGTTCCCAGCTTGTCGGTGCGGGCATTGTTGACCGGCTTGGGCTTCAGTGGCTGGCCCTTCGCGCCCTTCAGGACCAGCGGGAAGCCCCAGGTCATCGCCCTGACTGCACCCTCGGCCACCACCAGCCCGGTGTAGCCCGGATAGACCTCGGCCGCGAAGTTCGCCCCGCCCGTGCCCTCCACCGTCCCGAACCACGCGGCGACCTCGCTCGCGTTTTTCGTCATGCGGTAGAGGTTGCACATGGCTCAGGCGTTCCCGACCACGTAGCACGCCGCCGCCATCAGCGCGCCCGCCCAGCGGTTCGACCGGAACCGCGCGAGCGGGTTCATCGGATCTTCGGCGTCGAGGCTCGCCACCTGCCACGCCAGATGCCCCGCCACCGGCAGCAACGCGAGGAGCGCGAGGGGGTCGGCGCGGTAGAGCCAGAAGGCCAGCGCCCACAACCCGATCGCGGCGGCATAAAAGGCGGCGATCCCGCCCCGCACCGCAGCGCCCATCGCCAGCGCCGAGGAGCGGATGCCGACCATCGCATCGTCCTCGCGGTCTTGCAGGGCATAGATCGTGTCGTAGCCGATCACCCAGCAGATGCTCCCGGCATAGAGCGCCGCGAGCGCGTCCCAGTTGTCCCACCGGAGCTCGGTCCAGCCGACCAGCGCGCCCCAGGTGAACACCATCCCCAGCCACGCCTGCGGCCACCAGGTGATGCGCTTCATGAAGGGATAGGCCGCGACCAGCGCAAGGCTGCCCAATGCGACCAGCTGCACTTGCCACCTGAGTTGCAGCAGCACCACGAGGCCGACGAGGCACAGAACCAGCAGCCAGCCCCAGGCGAGCTTCTTGGAGACCCGCCCGCACGCCACGGGTCGCAAGGCGGTGCGCGCGACCTGCCGGTCGAGATCGGCGTCGACGATGTCGTTATAGACACACCCCGCCCCGCGCATCGCGATGCTCCCCAGCAGCAGCCAGCCGAGCAGCGCGAATTGCGGCCCGGCCCCCGCCAGCCACACCGCGAAAGCGCAGGGCCAGAACAGCAGCCACCACCCGATCGGGCGGTCGAACCGCGCCAGCATGGCGAGATCGCGCGGAAGCTGCGGCAGGCGCGCGACAAGGCCGCGATGCTCGCTGTCGGGGACCACCTGCTCGCTCATGCGGCCTCCCGCATTGCCGCACGCCAGCCTAGCACTGCCAGCGCCAGCATCACGACATTGCCCGCGAAGTCGAGCATCCCGATGCTGGTCAGCACCCGCACCTGGTAGTGGAACCAGTAGTTGAATCCGAAGAACGGCAGCAGCAGCACGGCGAAGATCGCGAAGCTCGTCGCGTTCCAGCGGGTCACCAGCGCCATCAGCCCGAACAGCACCGCCTGCGCGCCGAAGCAGGCCATGGTGAAGCGGGAGAGATAGGCGCTGTCGCGATAGGGGTCGGTGATGGCGAGTTCGATCACGCTCGCAGGGGCGAAGAGTGCCCAGCCGCCCAGCCCCAGGAATACGGCGGCGATCAGGAATTGTGCGGTTCGCGCGGACATGACTTGCTCCCTAGCGGCCCGCGCGCCTAGTGCAAAGCCATGCCCGCAACCCCTGCATGGCCCCCCAAGAGCGCCCCGCGCCTGTTCGTCGCCGAGACGCTGGCGGCGGGCGCGTCGATGCGGATCGAGGGCAACCCGGCGCATTACCTCACGCGCGTGATGCGCGTGGGCGCAGGCGACATCGTGATCCTGTGCGACGACGTGACCGGCGAATGGGCCGCGCGCGTGGCCGATGCAGGCAAGCGCGATGTGGTGCTGGAGGTGGCCGAGATGCTCCGCCCGCGCGAGGCCGTGCCCGATCTGTGGCTGTGCCCCGCCCTGCTCAAGAAGGACCGCTTCGACCTGATCCTCGAAAAGGCGACCGAACTGGGCGCCGCGCGCATCCAGCCGCTGCTGACCCGCCGCTGCGTGGCCGACAAGCTCAACCTCGAACGCGCCCGCACCATCACCACCGAGGCGGCCGAGCAATGCGCGCGCACCGCCCTCCCGGAGCTCGCCGAGCCGATGAAGCTCGATGCGCTGCTGGCGGGCTGGCCTGAGAATCGCGCGCTGTTCTTCGCTGACGAGAACGGGGGCGAATCCGCCGCCGCGGCCTTCGCCGCCCATGCCGGACCAGCCGCGATCCTCACCGGCCCCGAAGGCGGTTTCGACGAGGCCGAGCGCGTGGCGATCCGCGCTCACCCGCTGGCCCGCGCCATCACCCTCGGCCCGCGCATCCTCAGGGGCGAGACCGCCGCCATCGCCGCGCTTGCAACGTGGATGGCGACCGCAGGGGACTGGTGACAGCGCAGGCCTTCGACGGATTTTGCAAGACAAACCGGCTTCCCATGCGCAAAGGCGAATTTGCCTTCCCAGCGGCAAATCAGTTTTATAAAGCAACCGGCCAGAGAGGGCCTCTTCGATGAGCACACGCGAAGCTTCCACTGCCGACGATCCGGTGATCGAAAGCCTCGACCAGCTGACCCTGCCGATGATCAAGGGCGAAAAGCCGCCCCAGGACTGGCGCATCGGCACCGAGCACGAGAAGCTGGTCTACAAGCGCTCAGACCACCGCGCGCCCTCCTATGACGAGCCCTGCGGCATCCGTGACCTGCTGAAAGGCCTCGAGAAATTCGATTGGACGCCGGTCGAGGAAGGCGGCAACGTCATCGCCTTGAAGGGCGCGGACGGGGCGGTCAGCCTCGAGCCTGCCGGGCAGCTCGAACTATCGGGCGCGCCGCTCGAGAACCTCCACCAGACCTGTGCCGAGACCGGACGGCACCTCGTGCAGGTCAAGGAAGTCGGCGAGAAGTGCGGCGTAGGTTACCTTGGTCTGGGCATGTGGCCCGACAAGACCCGCGAGGCGCTGCCGATCATGCCCAAGGGCCGCTACGACATCATGCTGCGCCATATGCCGCGCGTCGGCAGCCTGGGTCTCGATATGATGCTGCGCACCTGCACGATCCAGGTGAACCTCGATTACCAGTCCGAAGCCGACATGGTGAAGAAGTTCCGCACCAGCCTCGCCCTGCAACCGCTGGCGACCGCGCTGTTCGCCAATTCGCCCTTTACCGAAGGCAAGCCCAACGGCTTCCTCTCCTACCGCTCGCACATCTGGTCTGATACCGATCCGGCGCGCACGGGGATGCTGCCCTTCGTGTTCGAGGACGGCTTCGGTTACGAACGCTGGGCGCGATACATGCTCGACGTGCCGATGTATTTCGTTTTCCGCGACGGGAAGTATATCGACGCGGCGGGGCTCTCTTTCCGCGATTTCCTCGAGGGCAAGCTCTCGGTCCTGCCCGGCGAGCGCCCGACGCAGAGCGACTGGTGGGATCACCTCTCGACCGCCTTCCCCGAGGTGCGGCTCAAGTCCTTCCTCGAGATGCGCGGCGCGGACGGCGGTCCGTGGAGCCGCATCTGCGCGCTTCCCGCCTTCTGGGTCGGGCTGCTTTATGACCAAGGCGCGCTCGATGCGGCGTGGGACCTCGTGAAGGGCTGGTCGATGGAGGAACGCGAGCGGCTTCGGAACGAAGTCCCCCGCCTCGCGCTCGCCACCAAGTCACCCGATGGCGGCACCTTGCAGGATCTGGGACGCGAGGTGCTCAAGATCGCCCACGCCGGATTGAAGGCGCGCGCGCGCCTCAACGCGGCGGGCGACAACGAGACCGGCTACCTCGAAACCCTCGATGAAATCGTCGCCAGCGGCAAGGTTCCGGCGCAGCGCCTGCTCGATGCCTATCATGGCGAATGGAACGGGGATATCACGCGGGTCTACGAACAGTCCTTCTAGGGACGGCACGGGGGGGGGAAACATGATCCGGTTGCTCGCGCTCATCGTGCTGCTGCTCGCGGGCGCCCCCGCGCCGCTTGCGGCGCAGGATCAGCCCGACATCGCCGCCCGCTTTGCCGCCGACGCAGCGCAGCATGTGCGCGATCTCGGCGATCTCTATTCCAAACGCGGCTTCACCCCGCCCAAGATGGCGCAGCCGACGCTGGAAGACGTGCAGCTCTATCTCGCCGAACAGCGCGACGATGACAGCCCCGGCTATCCCGAAGGCGCGGCGGTGCTGTTCTACGCCCATCACGAGGGCAAGCTGGCGATCTACCTGATCGACCGCAGCGGCCTCAGGGCCTTCCACGAGACCGCGATCACCGCGGCGGGCTTGCGGCTTTCGGCCAACTATTACCGCCTCGACCTCGACGTCGACGGGCTCGCCCGTTCGCGAGCGCCCCAGTGGATCGGGAGCGGCGCAGCCCCTGCCCCCGTCGTCTCGTCCAGCAAAGCCTCGGGCCAGACCCCGATTGCCGACATCCTGCTGCCGCCGACGATCCGCACCGGGCTGCTGGATGTCCGCCATCTGGTGATCGTCGCGAACGGCGTGATCGCCTCGACGCCGTTTGCCGCCTTCCCCCTCACCGAAGACGAGATGCTGATCGACCGGATGAGCATCACCGTTTCGGCCGGGCTGTTCGATCTCGACCAGATGATCCGGCCATGGGGCAAGCTCAACGCCTATCAGGGGCTGCTGGTGGTGGGCGATCCGCGCGTGCCGACCACGCCCGACTGGCGCGTGCCGCCGCTGCCCGGTGCCGCGCGCGAGGCGCAGATGCTCGCCGAGCGCGTTGCGGCCGAACCGCTGCTGGGCGAGGCGGCGACCAAGGCGGCGGTGATGGAGCGGATGGGCGCGGCGCGGATGCTCTACTTTGCCGCCCACGGCGTTTCCGATCCGCGCGATCCGCTCGCCGGCGGCTACCTGATGCTCGCCGGGCCGACGCGCGAGGAGGCGTTCCTGACGGCGGGCGAAGTCCAGCGGATGCGGCTGCGCGCCGATCTCGTCGTGCTGAGCGCCTGCCAGAGCGGGCTCGGCTACAACCATGACGCCGGGGTCATCGGCCTCGCGCGCGCCTTCCAGAAGGCGGGCGCGCCGCGGGTGGTGATGAGCCTGTGGAGCGTCAGCGACGAGGCGACGCTCTACCTGATGGACCGCTTCCAGCTCGCCGCAATGGTGCACATGCCCGCCGAGGCGCTGCGCCTCGCGATGCTGGACGCGCGCAAGAAATACCCCGAACCCGCGCTGTGGGCCGCCTTCACCGTGTTCGGCACGCCGCGCTGACGAAACCACAAAAGGGAGAGAGACATGCTGATCGTATTGGCCAAGGCGCAAGTGGGCGAAGGGGCAATGGAAGCGGCAAAGGCGGCGATTGCCGACATGGTCGCCGCCTCCAATGCCGAGGCAGGGTGCATCGCCTATGCCTTCACGCAGGACGTTTTGCAGCCGGGCGTGATCCACATCGTCGAGAAGTGGCAGGACGAAGCCGCGCTCGCCGCGCACTTCGCCACGCCGCACATGGCGGCCTTCGGCGCGGCGATTGCGGGGCTCGATTTCAAGGTGATCGAGGCGCTCAAGTTCCCGACCGACGATGGTTCGCCGGTGATGTAGCCTATTCTGCCGGGAAGGCCTTCAGGTCATCCCGGCGCGGTCCGGTCGCCCCCAGCAGGCGGCGCCTGAACCGCGCGAGCGGCGCGGTGATCAACCCGTGCTGCTCCATCCACGCGTGATATTCGGCGTATTTCGGGTCTTCGGCGAGGAGGTGCGCCTCCTCGGTCTTGGCGCGCCAGTAGTAGATGGCATTGACCGCGAGGAGGAAGATGCAGTTGCGCAGCGGCTCGAGGAAGCCGCCGCCCGTCACCAGGAAGGGCAGCACGCTCGCCCACCAGAACAGGTTCTTCGCAAGGTAGGCCGGGTGACGGGTGAAGCGGTAGGGGCCATTGGTCAGCACGCCGCGATAGGTGAGGTTCGAGAAGCGGATGCCGAACACCACCGTCGCCCAGGCGTAGATGGCGGTGAGCAGCACCAGCAGTGCGCCCCAGGCCCACAGCAAGGCGGTGTTCCCGGCCAGCCAGTGCGCCCAACCGGGGGTGGCATATTCGTAACTCAGGATCTGGTTGTCCGGCCCGATGATGCCCCACACGAAGGGCGGGTAGCACAGCAGCGCGGCGAGCCAGCCGGCGAGGAAGGGATTGCCCGAGCGGATGTGCGAATCGAGCGGGCGCAGCGTCAGGAGGTAGCCGACAGTGCCGATCTGCACGTCCACGAGGAACAGCAGCGTCACCAGCAGCATGACGAATTCGACAGGATCGGCAATGAGTTGCGCCGGGTTCGCCTCCACCACCTGCGCGAAGCCGGGGGGGAGGATCGAGATCATGAAGGCTCCGAAGAAGCCCTTGATCGCCCAGGCGCGCCAATGCCGGGCGATCGCGGCGCCATCCCACTGGTCGCGCCCTGCGAGCCCCCCGCCCGCCACCAGGGCGCCGAAGTGGAAGCACCCGTCGCGCGGGTTCACGAGGTAGCGGTCGAGCCAGATGACGTAGGGCACCGACAGGATCACCAGCGGGACGATCGCGAAGCTCAGAACTTCCATCGAGAACAGGTAGTTGCCCGTCCAGTACCAGCGACCCAGCGCGTAGAAACCGGCGAGCATCGCCCAGGTCGACCACAGGCCGACCAGCTTGATCACCGCAACCGGCATGACCTCGTGCAAGGGGCGCCTGAGGCTCCAGTCGATGCCCGTCGAGGGCCTCAGGTGCACCTTGTCGACCAGCACCGACCACGCCGCCATCGGGGCTGCGGTGAAGACCATCGCGGTGAGCGCGGCATAGGGCCCCGAAAGCACGCCCCGCTCCCCTGCCAGCGGGCCGCCGAGGCCCAGCGTGCCCGCGATCGCGGGATAGGAGCGGCAGAAGCCGATCCACAGCGCCAGCCCCGCCAGCCCCGCCAGCCCGACGCCGGTCGAGACGTCGCTGCGCGGGGGCGCGGTTGGAACAGGAGGCGGCGGTGGATTCATGGCCGCATCCTCCTACAGGCCAAGGGTTAACACCCCGGCAACTGCGCTCAGGATCGGCAACAAGCGGGTGAAAAGGGCACCATGACCCGCCCATAACCCGCCCATAACCCGCCAACGCCGCGCAGTGGCGAAAAGCGGGGGTAGGACATCACTTCCAGGCGTGGATCGTGCCGCTGTCGTCCAACAGGTAGAGCATCCCGTCGGCCACCACCGGCGCCATGCTGACGGCCGAGCCGACATCTGCGAAGAGCGCCGCCGAGCCCTCGCCCGCGCTGACCTTCCACAGCTCCCCGCGCGAGTTGGCGACCCACAGCTGTCCGCCCGCGAGCACCGGGCCGGTCCAGAAGATCTGGCCCTCCTTGTCCTCCTCGTCCCGGTAACGCCGCAGCTGGCTGATCCAGCGCACCCGCCCCGAAGAGCGGGCGATGGCGAGCAGGCGCGCATCGTCGGTGAGGGTGAAGATCCACTCGCCCGCGATTGCGGGGGTGGAGATGCCGGCAAGGTTCAGCTCCCAGATGCGCTGGCCGCTGACCAGTTCATAGGCCGCCATGCGCCCGCCCTGGCCCAGCGCATAGACCCGGCCCGAATCGATGATCGGATCGGCGTCGATATCGGTCACCGAGCCGACCGTGGTCGAGATGTTGGTGCGCGCCAGCGCGTCCGACCACAGCACGCGGCCGTTCTCGTAACGATAGGCGGTGAGCTCGCCGCTCGAATAGCCCGCGACGATCGTGCCCTGCCCGGCGGCGGGCGCGGCGACGCCGAACACGCCCGACTGGGTGTTCGACCCGCTCTCGTCCCACACCAGCGAGCCGTCGCCGATGGCGAGCGAGATCAGCTGGTTGTCCTGCGTCATCACGAACAGCTGGCCAAAGGCGATGGTGGGCGCGCCGCGCAGGGGCCCTGCCGGCTTGACCTTCCAAAGCATCTCCCCGGTCTCGGCATCGATCGCCTTGACCTCGCCCACGCCGTTGGTGGCGTAGAGCTTGCCGCCATCGAAACTGACCCCGCCGCCGAAGGCCGAGGGGCGCATGTCCTTGGTCATGCTCTCGTCGTTCTGGAGCAACCAGAGCCGCGCGCCGGTGTTCTTGTCGAAGGCGGTGATGACCCCGTCGGTGCCGGTGACGAACAGCTTGCCCGCGCCCACCACCGGCGAGGCGGCGAGGCGCTCGCGGTTGCTCGACCCGGCAACCTGTGCGGTCCAGACCTTGGAAGGGTTCTCGGCGAGCGCGAGGTGGCCGTAGGACTTGCTCGCCGCACCGCCGACCTGCGCCCATTCGGGGTTGCCCCGCTGCGGCGGCAGCACGACGCTGATCCCGGCGAGTGCAGGATCGACCTCGGCCCCGCTCTCGATCCGCGAGAGGATCGGCACGCGGTTGCCGACGGTCGGCGTGGTCTTGTCCTTGCCGCCGCCGAACAGCCCGCCCTTGCAGCCGGCGAGGCCCGCCGCCAGCACGCCTGCAAGCAGCGCGGCGCGCAGGATTTTGTTCTGTGTCATCGGTACCTTGCTTCCCATCCCTCGATCATTGCGCAGCGGGCGCGGGCAGAGCCCCTGCACCTTCGCCCGCGCTGTCGCCTTCGTCATCGGACGTGACCCCCTCGTCCTTGAGCAGCTTCTTCACGTCAACGATCGCGTCGACCCCCATCAGCCCGGCCATCTGGCGCGCGCGGCTGCGCAGCGTTTCGGGCAGGTCTTCATCCTTCGAGATCGCCGCGAAGAGCTTGCCCGCCTCGGCGCGGTTGCCGGCTTCGAGCTGCGCCATCGCCACCAGTTCTCCGGCCGAGCCGAAATAGGGATTGCCGGGCGTCGCCAGATCCTTGAGCTGCGCGATCACCTCGGCCGGCTTCATGGCGTCGTAATCGATGCTGACCTTGCGCACCCGGGCAAGATCCTTGAGCGCGGGCGGCGTGGTCGGATCGGCGGCGATCTGCTGGTAGAGCCCGCTCGCCTTGGTGCGGTCGCCCGCCTCGAGCGCGGCCGCCGCCTGGATGAACCGCGCCGCCGCGCGCGCACCGGGCGAGGCATCGTCGCCGAGCAGGCCTGCGACCTTCTCCGAAGCGCTCTTGAAGTCGTTCTTCCCGGCCAGGTCGAGCGCGGAGATGATCGTTTCCGACTGCGTCTCGAGCGCCCTTTCGGAATAGTTGTGCCAGACCATGTAGCCGCCCAGCAACGCGATCAGCGCCAGCACCCCGCCGAGCACCTTGATCCCGTGCTTGCGCATGAATTCGTAGAGCGCATCCTCGCGCACCGCCTCGTCGATCTCGCGGATCAGCACCTCGTCCTCGCGCGAGGGGGCGGGGGTGTCGGGGGAGGTGGTGGGAATGCGCGCCATGGTGGGCCTTGGTGTCCTCGTGAAATGATGCGCGCCGCCGCTGTCCGCGAGGCGCGAGCGCGCTCTTTAGGCAGGTGAAGGCCCGCGCGCAATGGCACCGGCCACTCAGGCGGGGAGATGGCGGGCGCGGGTTGAACCGGAGATGAAGCAATCTGCGCGGAAATGCAGGTATCAGAAGGCGCGGCCCATGGCGCGGATGTAGGCGGCTTCATAGGCGGCCTGCATCACCGCGAAGTCGAAATGCGCCCGCGCCCGCTTGCGATTGGCGGCACCGAGGCGCGCCCGCAACGCCGGATCGGCGGCGAGCGTGGTGAGGCTTTCGCCCAGCGAATGCGGATCGTTCGGCGGGGTCAGGAAGGCGGCGTTTTCGGGCGGGAGGATCGCGCGGATATCCCCGACATCGGTGGCCGCCACCGGCACGCCCGCCGCCATCGCCTCCACCACCGAAAGCGGGAACTGCTCGGAGGCGGAAGACAGCGCGAAAATATCGAACAGGCCCGCGACCCGCGCCGGATCGACATTGCCGGGAAGGTGGAGGCGCGCGGTGAGGCCCAGCGCTTCCGCCTCGGTCAGGATCGCCGCGCGCTCCCGCCCCTCGCCGCAGATGACGAGGTGCCAGTTCGCGGGGAGGCTTGCGAAAGCCGCAACCAGATCGGGCATGCGCTTGACCTTGCGCAGGCCCGCCAGCGTGCCGACCCAAAGCTCGCCCTCGCCCTTGCGGATGGGAAGCGCGGCGGGATCGGCGGGGGCGGCAAAGGCCGCGGTGTCGATGCCGTTGGCGATGCGCAGCACCCGCGCCTCGGGCTGCCGCCAGACATCGCGGGCGATCCGCTCCAGCCCCGTCGAGGGCACGATCAACGCCGCCGCACGGCCCAGCGCGGCGCGGCGGAAGAGATTGCGCCCGGGGTTGAGGCCCTCGGCCTCGTCCTCGTTGAAACCGTCCTCGTGATGCACCAGCGGGGGCAGCCTCAGGGTATTGGCATGGATGCGGTGTGCCATCACCGCATCCATCGCGCCCCAGTTGTAGGTGCACACGAGATCGAACCCCCGCATCGCCTGCGCGAGGCGTGCCAGCCGCGCAGGGGTGGGCCGGCCCTTCAACGCGGGGAAGTCATTCGGGTAACGCACCGGCACATGGCCCCCGATGAGCGCGGCGGCCGCCATCGCCTGCGGTTCGGCCGAGACGATGGTGTGATCGAGACGCAGCCCCCAGGCATTCATCAGCCGCGCGGCGCGCACCTCCTTGCCTCCGGCCGCGAAGGTGGAATGCAGGTGCAGGATGCGGGGAACGGCCCCCGCAGGCGCGTCGCTCACTCGGCCCCGTCCAGCAGCGCGAGGATCGCTTCGCGCACCTCGGGCTCGTCCAGCGTCGGCGCATGGCCGACATCGGGGACGGTGACGGTGCGCATCTTCGGATTGCGCATCCCCATCTGCTTGACCGTGTCGGGGCTGATGAGATCCGACAGCCCCCCGCGCACCAGCAGCATCGGCACATCGCGCAGGGCCTCGAAGGCGAGCCACAGGTTGGGCGGCGCGGCATTGCCGGGCTTGGCGAAGGGCTCGGCGATGGCCATGTCGTAATCGAACACGATCCGCCCGTTCTGGCTCACCACCATGGTGCGCTTGGCCATCTCGAGCCATTGGTCGAGATCGAACTTGGGGAAGGCCGCGCCGTGCGCCTCGGCCAGCCCGCGCGCGGCGTGGACCCAGGTGGGGTAGGAGCGCCCCTGCCCGACATAGCCCGAAATGCGCGCGAGGCCTGCGGTCTGCACCTCCGGGCCGATGTCGTTCATCACCACCGCGCTCATCCGCCCGGGCTTGGCGGCGGCCATCAGCATGGTCATAAGCCCGCCCATCGAGGTGCCGACCACGGCGAAGCGTTCGATCCCCTGTTCGGCGAGCAGCTTTTCCACGTCCTGGACATAGGTGAGCGGCGAATAGGTGTCCGAATCCGGCGCATAATCGCTCATTCCCCGCCCGCGCATCTCGGTGACGATCACCCGGCGGGTGGTGCACAGCGCCTCGGCCAGCGCGCCGAAGTCGCGGGCGTTGCGGGTGAGGCCGTGCATGCACAGCACCGGCAGCTTCGCGGTGCCCTCGGGCCCCGGATAGTTGCGATAATGCAGGGTCAGCCCGTCGCTGCTCGTCCAGTAGCGATCTTCGTAAGTGGCGGCCATGATCGGCGTCATTCCCCATTATGTGCCTAACCCGCCTGCTTGCGCCGACAGGTGCTTGCGCCCACTATCGCGGGATGAGCGCCGGACTGCAACATCCCGATGAACCTGTCACCTACCGGCCCGATCCGGCGGTGCTGCCGCTGGCCGGATGGCTGGGCGATCCGGTGGCGGCGGCGGACTTCCCCGAAACGCGGCTGCGCTGGCGCAACGACCGGGCGGCGGCGAGTGTCGGGCTGGCGGGCCTGAGCGACGAGGAATGGCTCCGCCACTTCGGGCGCTTCGCACCCCTGGAGGGCAATATCCCCCGGCCGCTCGCGCTGCGCTATCACGGGCACCAGTTCCGGGTCTACAATCCGGAGATCGGCGACGGGCGCGGTTTCCTGTTCGCGCAGATGCGCGATGGTGCGGGGCGGCTGCTGGATCTCGGCACCAAGGGTTCGGGCACCACCCCGTGGAGCCGCTCGGGCGATGGCCGCCTGACGCTGAAGGGCGCGGTGCGCGAGATCCTCGCCACCGAGATGCTCGAGGCCCTCGGCGTCAACACCTCCAAGACCTTCAGCGTGATCGAGACCGGCGAGGCGCTCCAGCGCGGCGACGAGCCCTCGCCGACGCGGTCCGCCGTGCTGGTGCGCCTCAGCCATTCGCACATCCGCATCGGCACCTTCCAGCGGCTGCTGGCGCTGGAGGCGGCGGACGAGATGGAATACCTGATCGACTACTGCCTCGCCCACTTCCCCGCCCCGCCCCCGCCCGCAGACGCCCCCGACCGTGACAATCCCGCGATCCGCCTGATGCATGCGGTCGTGGAACGCATGGCCGATCTCGCCGCCAGCTACATGGTGGCAGGCTTCGTCCACGGCGTGCTCAACACCGACAACATGAACGTGACCGGCGAGAGCTTCGACTATGGCCCGTGGCGCTGGCTGCCCGCGTGGGAGCCGGGCTTCACTGCGGCCTATTTCGACCACGCCGGGCTCTACGCCTTCGGCCGCCAGCCCGAGGCGCTGCACTGGAACTGCGGGCAGCTCGCGGTCGCGCTCAGGCTCCATGCCGAGACCGCGCCGCTGGTCGCCGCGCTCGAACGCTTCGGGCCGCTCTACATGGCGGCGGTCGCGCGGCGGTGGTGCTGGCGGCTCGGGGTCGAGCCGCAGGGGATCGAACCCGACACGCAGCTCGTCGCGGCCTGCGAGCAGGAGATGCGCGAGGGCAGGCTCCAGCCCGACGCCTTCTTCTTCGCGCACCGCGGCGGGCGGGGCGCCGCCTCGGGCGCGCTCGGCGCGGCGCTGGCGGGCTACCGGCCGGTTGCCGACACCCACCCCTACTGGGCCGACGCCGCACCCCAATCGATGCTGATCGAGGAGGTCGAGAGCATCTGGGCCGCGATCGACCAGGGCGACGACTGGGCCCCGCTCCACGCCAAGGTCGCCGCGCTTAGGCGCATGGGGGAGGCGCATGGCCCCGCGCCCGAACCTGCGGGACATGCGTAGCGGGCTTACCCCTATCTTTTCAGAGCTGTTACCTATACATCCGCTCACCCGCGGGAGCAGGACAGAGCAGGCGACTAGCGCGAGCGTGACCGACAATTTCCTCATTTCCCTCGAGCCGGCCACCGGCGAGGAATTGTGGCGCGGCCCCGTCTCGGACGTGGACGCGGCGGTCTCGGCCGCGCGCCGCGCCTGGGCGCCCTGGGCCGCACGCGCGCTGACCGACCGGATCACCGTGCTGCGCGCCTTCGCCAACACCGTGCGCCGCGACGCGGACACCTTCGCCGATCTGATCGCGCGCGAGGCGGGCAAGCCCCTGTGGGAAGCGCGCAGCGAGGTCGATGCGGTGGTCGCCAAGGTCGACATCGCGGTCCAGGCCTATGCCGAGCGCACCGGGAAGAAGAAATTCGACGCCGGGATCGGCTCGAGCGCCGCAGTGCGCCACAAGCCGCACGGGGTGATGGCGGTGCTGGGGCCCTTCAATTTCCCCGCGCACCTGCCTTGCGGCCACATCGTGCCGGCGCTGATCGCGGGCAATGCCGTGGTGTTCAAGCCCTCGGAGAAGACCCCGGCGGTGGGCGAGGCGCTGGTGGCCGCCTTCCACGCTGCTGGCGTGCCGGCGGACGTGATCGGGTGCGTCATCGGCGGGCCCGAGCAAGGCAAGGCGCTGGTCGCCCACCCGGGGATCGACGGCGTGCTGTTCACCGGCTCGGCCCAGACGGGGATCGCGATCAACCGCAAGCTCGCCGCCAATCCGGGCAAGATCGTCGCGCTCGAGATGGGCGGCAACAACCCGATCGTCGTCACCGACACCCCCAAGCTCGCCGATGCGGCCGCGATCATCGTCCAGAGCGCCTTTGCCACCGCCGGCCAGCGCTGCACCGCGGCCCGGCGGCTGATCGTCAAGGACAGCGTCCATGACGCGCTGATGGCCGAGCTCGTGCCGCTCGCGCGCAAGCTGATGGTCGGCGATCCGCTCGGCGAGCCGCAGCCCTTCATGGGCCCGGTGATCGACAACGACACCGCCGAGCGCCTGATGGAAAGCTTCGTCGCGCTGATGACCGGCGGCGGGCGGGTGCTGCTGCACATGCGCCGCTCGCTGCCGGACCTCCCGTTCCTCAGCCCCGGCATCATCGACGTCACCGAAGTGCCCGAGCGCCCCGACATCGAGCTGTTCGGCCCGCTGCTGCAGGTGATCCGCGTGCCCTATCTCGACACCGCGATCACCGAGGCGAACAACACCCGCTTCGGCCTTGTCGCCTCGCTGATCGGCGGCAGCCCGGAGGATTACGGGCGCTTCTGGGCGAACATCCGGGCCGGGATCATTAACTGGAACGCGCCCACCAACGGCGCCTCGTCCAAGGCGCCCTTCGGGGGCATCGGCCTTTCCGGCAACCACCGCCCCGCGGCCTATTACGCCGCCGACAACAGCGCCTATCCGGTCGCCAGCACCGAGATGGACCAGCCGCGCGCGGGCCTGATGGTGGGGGTCAGGCCCTAGAGCCTGTCTCTAGTTCGGGGCGCGGTAGATCACCGTCACGCCCGTCAGCGCGTTCGCCGCCGTCCTGACATGCACCGCAAGCCGCTCCGCCCCCTTGCCGGTGGCGACGATGCTGTCTCCGGGCGCGGCGTGGCGGGTCGGCGCGAGGCCCGCGCGGCTCGCGCGGACGTGGTGATATTGCAGCACATCCTCCGGGGCGGCCGGGGTGAGATAGCGCAGGATGCGCAAGGCGCAGCCCCTGGCCTGGCTCCCCCCGGCCTGCACCACCATCGCCCGCGGGGGGATCATGGCGGCGGGCGGCAAGCGTGCGGCGAGCGCGAAGTCCTCCTTCAGCGCCCCGGCGCAGGCCCCCGGCGCACCGACCGCGCCGAGCAGTTCCTCCGGCCCCGACATCGGCCCGAGCACCGCTCGGCCCGGCGCCCTGCTCGCGCGCGGCAGATCGGGGAGCGGGCCGCCCTCGAGCAGCTCGATCCGCATCGCCTCGCGCGCGGCGGCGGCCGCCGCGCCCG
>OFDN01000609.1_pt1 | contig 27859 bp, 8 predicted proteins | sample 1520971 | NCBI WGS metagenome assembly OFDN01 (sample SAMEA94257418, study PRJEB24077) | hot springs metagenome | biome: Aquatic biome; feature: Geographical feature; material: Water | place: India | collected 2012-06-12 | depth 5 m | reverse complement strand
CGACAACTGGGCGGTGATCGCCACGCTCATCGAAAACTGCAAGATCGCCGGCATCAATCCGCACGCATGGATGACCGACACGCTCACCAAGCTCGCCAACGGTCATCCCGCCAACAGCGTCGGCGAACTCATGCCCTGGATCGCTGTGGCCTGAGAGCATCGGTTACGTTGCTCGCCGTTCACGGAAGGCGGCTTGAGATTGTCTGCTCGTCCCAATGTGTTGAGCATCTGCAGAACCTCCCAATCCCGCAGGACATGGGTCTGGCCTTCCTGATCGCGCCATGCCCCCAGCACAATCCTGGTAACCGAATGGTCCTGGCCGGTGACCTGGTCCTCGACCGAAGCAATGAGCAAGGGAGCGGGTAATCGCAGGCAGATCGCCAACGTGCTTTGCAGGCCCTCTCCTTCCTTCAAAGCGCGATCGAAAAGCGTGTGCCCCACCCCCACAAGACGCGTCGGGCCTTCCCGATTGCCCAGGCGGGCGTTGCGATCGAACAGCAGGCCTTTGTACCGATCCTGCATCGCGTAATCTTCATCCACCCATTTCTCAGGCGTCAGGACATCCAGCCCGTCGTCCCTCCGGAACACGCGCCGGCCTTGGGATTCCATCATCATCGCAAAGAAGCGCTCGAGATCGGGAAGATCGACCAGCGGGAGGTTTCGTCCAACTTGGGCAAAATCGAAGCGGGTCACGTTCCCGAGCATCGTCTTGACCTTGTCGACCAGATCTTCTCCGCCAATGGTGGCAGATTCCCGGTCGAACCACTGGCCAAGGCTTTCGCGCGATTGCGTCTGCCCAGCCGCAAAAATCTTCTCGAATGCGCTCGGGCCGGTCATGCCGATGACGAGCTGACTGATGTCTTCTCGTTCGTCCATGGCCTCGTCGAGGGTGCGCTGAATCCGCTCGAGCTTGGCATTCAATAGATCCCAAATTCGCGCCTCGACCGTATCCGGGTTCCTCAGGATGAAGACCTGAACCGGCCTCGTCTGACCATAGCGGGACAGCCGGCCAACGCGTTGGTGCAGGCGCATCGGATTCCAAGGCATGTCGACATGGATGAGAGTCGCACAGCGCTCTTGAAGGTCGATACCTTCGCCGGCCGCTTCAGTTGAAACAAGAAAACGGATGGTGCCCTGGTTAAACGCTTCTGCTGCCGCCTCGCGCGACCAACTCTTTGGCCCCCGCGACCCGTCCGCCTTGTTGATTTCCTCCAAGCGCTCATCGCCATTGATGAATGCACAGCAACCGTGACCAAAACGCGCGTGCAAGGCATCGACGACCAGAGCCTGGGTGGCCTTGTATTCGGTGAAGAGGAGTACGGGTTCGTCAGCAGGCAATTCGCGGTCGATGAGATCGACCAGACGTCCGATCTTGCGCTCTTGCTGAATGGGTTCGGCCAACTCGAGCAGTTCATCAAGCCTCGCAATCTCGCCTTCCATCAGTTCGGCGAGCATTTTGCTCCATGCTTCTTCGTCGGCTCGGGCACGATCGTCCAATGTCTCGTCCTCGTCTCCCTCCATTATGGTCGGAAACGGTGCGCGTGCCTGCTCGGCAACATCGGCCAGCTTCGCCCGGCGCTTGGTCAGAGCACTGCGAATGGCCGCAATGGAACTGGCGGCCAGCTTTTGCAGCGCAATCAGCAACAGCATCCGCGCTGACTGCGCCCGGCCATCGAGGGTCGATGCATAGGCTCGCCCATCAATGATGAAGCTGCTCAGCGTTTCATAAAAGGCGCTTTCCTCCGGGCTGAAGGCGTATTCTCGCGTCTCGACCGTGACCGGCGTGAAGAGGCGGTTCCCTTTGAGGTCGGTGACCGTCGCCTTGTTATTGCGGATCATGACTTCGGGAAGCTTAGTCAACTGCTCGTCGATGTCATGTTCGGGTCCGAACTGGTCCGGATCAAGCAGGCTGAGCAGGGAAAGAAAGCCGAAGTCCTTTCCGCGGTGCGGCGTGCCGGTGAACAGAAGCAGAGAACGGATTTTGTGCCGTTCCTCGAGCGCGCGCAGAAGCTGGAAAGAAAGCGTCTCTCCCGTCCGTTCATCGGCGTGGAGGTGGTGCGCCTCGTCAACCACGACCGCATCCCACGGGTCAGCGGAGAGGAACCGACTGCCTTCGGATCGGCCGTCTGCAACTTCCCGGCGAAGTGTGTGGACGGATGCGACCACCATGTTCGCCGTATCCCAAAAATCCACGGTCGGCGTATCAACCGAGCGGTCGTAGACCTGCAGGCGGATATCGAACATCTGACGCAAACGCTTTTGCCATTGGGGCACCAATTTGGCAGGCGCCAGCACCAGCAGGCGACGGATTTGCGCCCGAGCCACCAAAGGCATGAGCACCAGGCCAGCTTCTATGGTTTTGCCCAACCCCACATCGTCGGCCACCAGCCATCGGAAAGGGAATGTCCGGTTGACCTTGTGACAGACCCAGAGCTGATGCGGGAGCAGCTGGACGCGCGATCTTGAGAACACCCCCCACTGATCGTTCACCGAGCGTATCGCCATCGCGCTTGCGCGCATCAAAGTTTCCGCACTTTCATCGAAGGTACGGGTCGTCAGTGCCTGATCGAGCGAGCGAGCGAGCGTGAGTTCCGTGCGCAGAACCTGCTGGATCGCTGCGCCAAAACGCGCAACAACGAATTCGCCGGCATCTGCGATCACCTGACCCACGCCGTGACGTGGGTGGTTCACCCTTGTATCGGCGGCCAGTGCTTCAGGCATCTTCATCGTCGGCATCGTCCCAATCGTTGTCCGGTCGCCATTCCTCGACATCCGCATCGTAGAGGATCGAGGCGAGGTCATCGCGGTGCTTGGCCAGTGTGATTATGTGCAATGGCAGATCACCGTCGCCATCGAATTGAGCGTCGTCGCCGATAAGACGCTCAACTGCCCCATGCAGGGCGCGTCCCTCGTCAATGCCGCGCTCGAACTGGCCCAGGCCGAGCGTATATGCGAGACGACGGACGCGTTCCGCCGTGCTCCAGCCATACGGCATGATCCGTTCGACCTGCGCCTGCGAATAGATACCCTTGCGGGCCAATTCGCGCACGAGCCAGTTCGCGCCGATGCCGAGCGATCGTGCCAGAGGCGCTGCTTCAATGCTCATGCGAGCGGCAACTTGAGAGAAGGCCGGTCGCAAGTGTCCGCGTAGGCTTACCTCGCCCTCCTGGGCTACGACGGCAGGCAATTTCAGGAAGAGCCTCTGGTAGCTTTCGAGATGCCTCGCGATCATGCACAGGTCAGGAAGGCATCGGCGCCACATCAGGTAGCCTTCATCCGCATCCGGATCGCTCCAGGCGCGTAGGCGCTCAACGAAAGGTCTCAGTTCCTTGTCACACGGATCGATTGTCGCGAGTTCGTGCCACCAGCCATCCTGGATCGCTTTGGCAACAAACTGCCGGGACTGAGCTGGCTTAATCCTCCCCAGCGTCTGGAACGTTGCGAGCGAGAGCATGGTAAACCAGGCGGGCTTATCCCCGTCAGCCAGGGCTGCCGAGGAAAAGTCTTCAGGATACACCGCGCGATCATAGGCATCGCGAAGTTCGCTGCGATTGTCCCGCCACCATTGCGCAATACCCGAGAGCGCCAGCTCAGCATCAGGTTGCCAGGGGCTGTTCGGATCGGTCGGTATTGGAGTGATGCCGAAGGAATACCCTAGCTTTGCGAGCAGCCGATTTTTCTCGTCCTGCTGCAGTCCGGCCAGCAAAGGTGAATTCGCCAGTTCATTCACACTGGGGAGCCACTTTGCGGCGCTCGCCAGCTGAGCAACGGTCCGATCATCCGCACCGACCAGGTAGCGAATAAAGCCTTGTTGACGCGCGGCACTGTCACCGGCGCTCTCTGCCCATTTCTCCCAAACATTCGGGCTATGACCTGCCTGCTCACGCGCAAAGGCGGCGAGTTCGAAGCCAGCGCCCGCATAGCTCGCTGCGAGGCGTCCTGAGGACGGGGCGAAGGCCGCGCGTTGTTGTTCATCGCTATTGCCCTGTGGAAACGCCAGCAGCCGGATTGACTGCCAACTGCCGTCCTCTGCAAGCCAGAGCCGCTCGCGGAAGAACTTGCGCAGTTCAAAATCTTCCTCTCCGGTCATCGCGAGCGTGACTGCCTCGTCACGCAGACAGGCAAGCGCATCCGCCAGGCCGGAATCTATTCCTTCGTCTCCTGCAAACGTCTCGGCCAATTTGACCGCGTCCAAGGGTTGCCCCGAAGGCAACCCCACAGCTCTCAGCAATTGTCCCGTTTCCTCGGTAACGATTGCCTTCTCGAGCTCTTCTTGGGCTAACAAATCCGAGATAGAGCTTTGGGCATCGCGAGCGGCAAGCCCTCCCGAAAAGCGCCACTTCACATCGGCTGCCCGCGCCGAACCGCCAAAGGCCAATGGCACTAGCGGTCGCTCCGCCAATAGTCGTGCCAGCCCTTGTCCGGACTTGTGCAGCGACTGTTCGGACCCCTGACTTACCAAGTCTCGGGCAAAGAGTGGCACAAGCCTTCGCCAGAAATCGTCGAACCCTTCCGGATCCAGGCCTGTAGCACGCGCGAAGCTTGCCCAGTCCGCGAGGCAATAGTCATAGAAAGCAATGAGCCGCGGCCCGAGAGCAAGGCCGAGCCGGGCAAATCGGCTATCCTTTTCGTCAGCCGTACCGGACAATTGCGTGCGACCGGGATCAACGGGAAAGCGGCCTTCCAACAACCAGGCGCCGCGACGGCGCTCGCCCACGAGCGGAACCAGATGCCAGAACTGCGGCACATCCTCGGGAAAGGCATGGGGTCCGCTGCGTCCGAACGGCAGAAACAGGCGGAACTCATTCCCCAAATCAAACCGCAAAACATAGCGGGCGCCGTCGAGGGTAAGCCAGCCTACTCCTTCGATCAGCGGATGTTCCTCGTGCCGGAACGCCTGCTCGTTTTTTCCGTCCACCAATTCGATGGCGGCATCCCGGCCAAGTGCCGTCAGATACGGCGCAGCCTCGCGAAATGCGTCCCAGGCCTCAAGGGCTTCCCGAGACCGATCCGGTGCCACTGGAATTTCAATGAGGGTCGCTTTGCGCCCCCTATCATGAAATGAGGACACGGCTCGGCTACCGGCTTCCCAGTCGGCAGGGATCATCCCGCCCAAGATGCGGATAGCGATTCCGCCGCTGGCGAGCAGGATCTCGTCAGCCAGCATGTGCACTGTCTTGAACCCAAGGCCGAAGCGGCCAGTTACCGCATCCCCTTCCTTGGCAGAATGGTTGATGGCCAGCATATTCGAGAGGTCGCGGCGGTGCCCTTCTTCTTCTGCCTTGAGTGGGTGACTCCCGGGCTGATTGATCGGCCGCCCCCAATGGATCACCCGCAAACAGGCAAGCACCTCATTGGAATCGTAGATGGCTTCGACGCGGAAGCGCCCGTCCCCGTGCCACTGCGCCTGGGCATCGACGGCGTTCTGGTATAGCTCGAACAACACTCGATGTGGGGCATAGCCCATCTCGTCGATCTTCTGGCGGGTGGCTTCGAGGAGCTCCCTCGCTCCCTTGTCCGACTGCGCGGCTGCCCAAAGTGCGTTGCGGGCCTTGTCCCGGTCGCGGGGCGCATCGCGATGATAGTCATTCACTGCTGCGCGCATCACAGGTCCGGTCTTAATGCCGGCGAGGCGATCGTGGAGTACCTCCTGCAATTCCACGCAGGTATCGGCGAGTGTGCGTTGATCGCTGGCAAAATAGCTGGCCAGCAGTTCGGACAGTGTCGCCTTGTGACGCTCGAAACCCAGCATCAGAGCAATGGCCAGCTTCCGGACAAACTGATCCAATAATTGCCGTGCCTCGGCCTCATCGCATGGTGAAACCGGTCCGATCACGAGATCAAAGACGTGCCGATAGCCCGCTTCGTCGCGTTCAAGTCCTCGGTAGATACAATCCAGCAGCAGGGTATCGTCTTTTCCCGACAGGGGGACGGTGCAATCCGAGCCAGCCGCTGATCGCACAGTGACCTGCCCGTGTTCCGGCAACTCCACTGCGAAGCGCAATTCGGCAAGGCGCTCCAGATTGGCGTTGGCCATGCCGCGCTGTTCGTCGGCCAACGCATCGAGATCGTCGCAAATGCGGTGGAAGGAGCGTTGACCTTCCCACTTGCTGGCGAGAGCCTGAATTTGCTCGTCCCTGCCGAGCATGGCCAGCGCCAGCAGGATGCCGTCATGCACGTCATACTGGCTGAGCGGCGAGAAAGCGCGTTCGATACTGCTCAGCCAGTCCGAAGCGACCGGTACAACTGTTCGGCTGGATGGCGCCGCTTGATCATCGCGCTGCTCCAGCTTGTCTGCATAATCGCGCGCCAACAGCGATGATGGCTCGATTCCGGCTGCACTCAAAGCGAGGCTATCTGCCCGGCCGAAACCACCCGCTTCGTTCGGAACAAGCAGATCGGCGGGAAGATAGCTGGACCCATTCGTCAAAGCCGTCAGATTTCGGCCAAATGCTGCAAGGTAGAGTCGCCGTGCCGCTTCAGCATTTGTGCCGAGCCCGCTCAGGCCGGCCACCGCATTCAACTGAGCAACGATGCCCGTCCGAGGGGGCGCATTTAGAACTTCGGCCATTCCTGCAACGACCGCTTCCATCGCCCCGTCGCGCAAGGCTGCAGAGATCAAAGGCCACGCTTCCGCATTGAGCTCTGCATTCGAGCTCGCCAACTTCGTCAACTCGTCAAGATGCTCCACGACATCGAGGCACAAACCGGTTGCACCGTGGTCGGCTGCAAGCTGGGAGGCCAAGAGAAATGACTGGGACCGATCCGGTTGAAGGCGCCCTAGGTGGCGCTGCACATTCCCGTCGCGCAGGCAGCCGGGAAGCGTACTGGCAAATAAAAGTCCGCCTTGGTCGAGAACCAGGTTCTCAAGGGCACGTCCCGCATCCAGGGGCAGGTCGAGAACCTTGGTTGGTGTCCATGCATTGCCATCCGCAGCGATCCATGCGGTCTGACGAAGCGCTTCTAACAGATCATCAGGCAGGTGCTCTATTCCGCCCAATCCCGCAGCAATTTCCGAGGTGAAGCGTTCAGGGTTTGGCGCGGCCAATGCCGTGCGGATCGCCGCTTCAGGCCCCCAACGCGCGACAAGCCTGTTCTGAACCGCCGCTGCTGGCGGATCTCCCCATAGCTCGACCAGACGCGTAAAAGGCAAGAGCGCGGGTGCGACATCTGAAGTGCGACCGCGGAACAGGTCTGTGGCTGGAAGCAGACTTTCGCACCCATCGGATCGGTGCAAAGGCAGCGCTTTCAGAACATCGTCATCGATACCCGCGTTGAGCAATGCGATGGCTTTGGCATCGTCGAGGATCGGCAAGGTACCGGCGCGCTGTGCATCCAGCAACCAAGCACCCAAATTGGTGACATCGACACGGTGCAGGCCAATCCGATCGCGAAGAGCCTTTTTCAATTCTGCCGCCGTCACCGAGGACACGAGACGTTCCTCTCTACCCTGCAGCAGCACTTGCACCAGATCGTCGAGAATCCCGCCGAGATCATCCAGCTCGATCAGCCCAACATGCGATGGCAAGGTGGGATCGCGTACAACAAGCCGGCGCAATTCGTCGCGAGGCGCATCTGCACCGAGCAGCTCCGCGAGCTCCCCACACTTGCCAGGATCCCCGAAACTTTCGGCCTGCCTCAAGACGGCCAAGAGGCATTCCGCCTTCTTTGCCGAAGCCAGGTCCCCAAGACCGCCATCCTTCAACCCGACTCGGTAGATTTCGGGCGCCGCGATCGCACCGGCGAGCACGAGGAGCTCCCGATTCGGTGCCGCATCGAACAGAAAGCCTTTACGCCTCAGACCCGCGATGGCGCCCAGAGATAACCGAACGTCCGCTTCGTCTTGCATCAACCGCGCGGGGATAACCTGCAAATCGCTACCCCGGCGATCCGCCGCCAATGCATCGAGCGAGGGGCCGTTGCGCAACAAATGCGATATCAGTGCCGAAGCTTCCTGCGCTACGCTCCCTCGAGCTGAAAGGAAGGGCTCCGCGGCCGCCAATAATTCGATCGTCTCATTCAGCCCCAGCTGCCGGGACATCGCCCCGCCCTGCTCCGCCCATGTTGCCTTGACCGGAATGCTACTTCCCACTGCAGCCAGCGCCCGAACAAGCTCCCGATTTTCTACGCTGGTAGGAAGGACAAGGAGGCGATCCTGCGGCAGGCGCCGAACCAGCGGTTTAAGCTTCTCGGCACTGGCAAAACTTTGCTCGACCATGGCGATGGCGCTGCGGTAAGTTTCAGCCAGCGCCGCCCGTGCTGCTTCGCCGGGCTGCGCCACATCGAGCACCGCCGACAGCGTTTCGGCCACTTGTCCTTTCTGAAAAGCAGAGGGACCGGCAAGGCGCACCAACTCGGCGAGCTGCGCGTCCGGCCAGCGCGGATCGGCATCAGCCAGCACGGTACCAAAAGCCAGGACGATCCCATTGTCGCGGCACCAGTCTTCAAGTCCTGGAAAAGCGGCCTTGAGGCGGGCCAGCGACGTCGCATCGCCCCTCACTATTGGCCGCAAAGATGCGCTGGAACAAACTTGCCAGCTCTCCGTCTTCTCACCGGGCCAACACCGGGCCATGCCCCTGCCCTGGCAGACATCGACGCGGTTCTCGTCCCACCAAGCAGTGCTTCGGAGCGCGCGGACCAGCGCATGACGATCTGGCTCGGCAGGCATACCCGGAAGTGAATCTGCCAGCGCGTCGAGCATCAGCGGCAAACTGGCCTCCCGGCGCAGCGCTTCGTTCCAATCGCTCTCGATGTGATCGTCGCTACGCAGCTTCCGACGGTCGCTGGAAACGAAAAAATAGCCGTGGATCAGCACGTCAATGTCATGCGTTCCATGACTGAGCGGCGTGTTCAGTACGGGCTGGCCAAGCGGTAGATAGACCGTGTCGCGGACACGCAGGACCGCTTCACCCTCTTTGGCCGACGAGCGGCAGACAAGGACTGCTCCGTGAGGGTTGGCTTTGGGCGGGATTAGCTTGCGATGGATGTCGAAGACCTTGTCCCATCCATCCTGGTCAAGCAGCCTGGCGGCCTTGCCGCCGGGCATCCATTGCTGCCGCCCATTGAACTCGAGCGCAAATCCGGCACCATCGATCTGTCCGGCAATAATCGGATCGCCCTGATCAATTCCGGGTCCGGATAGTCGGCGGGCTCCCTTTCCGAGCGAAAGCCGGCGTCCCTCCCCCACAGTTGGCCTGACCTCAATGGATTGCAGGCTACGAAGACAGGAAAGTGCCGCGGGAAGCTCCGCACCTTGCAATATGTCTGCAATAGCGCTGTCGGGTTCCCAATTTCGGTCAGAAAGACAAAGATCATACCCTGGCCGCAATTTCGCTGTCCGCAGCGGGAGGAAAAGCGCCATACCCTTGCCAAGGCCGATTTCCGCGACTTTCTCGAGCAGCATTTCGGCGTCGGCAGTAGTCAGGGAAGGCCAGGCCGTGGCCGCAACGTCGGCCTCGCTTACCTTTTCCCACGGGTTCATGATCAGAAGGCGTGGACGTCCACCTTCGTCCTCGACCCTTCCCAGCGCGATAAAGGCATCGCAAAGGTGATAAACTGACTTTTGCCCGAGCCCAAAGCGTCCTACCGCAGCGCGCTCATCTGCCTTGCTGCCACCGCTGGCGCGAGTGATCCCGTCCATGTTCCGGGCGAAGACTTCCCCGTCGTTTGCCACAATCAGGCCAGGAGTTTGCAGCAACGGATTGCTCGCCTCCGGAAAGCCGTTGTGCCCGACGACAATCAAACGCTTCGCGCCGGCGTCTTCGGCGTTTTGGAGCAGTTCTTTAAAGATCGTGAAGCCAGAGGCGTAGCTCTCGCGTAGAATCTGCTGGAGCCGCTCGATATCGCTCTCCGCCGAGTGAACCAGTCCGCTCGATCTCACATCCATCTCGACCTGGTACGAGATTGATGCGTCAGATACGGTCACATTCACCCCGGTTCCCCCTATCAACCTTTGCGGCACAAACGTACTGAAAACTATTCATCATCGTGAAATAAAACTTCGGAAATTTTCGATGAATTGATCCGTTATCTACGTTTTACTGGCGCGCTAAGCTGACATCAATTTTGTTGGCTCGCCGGAAAAGGAGATGCGCAATACCCCTTTTGCGCGGGTCGCGGCCACATGGAGAAGCGAGCGGCTCTGGGCGATCACATCCTCCCGGTCCGCCGCATCGACGGCCGCCTTCAACGCGCCGGCGGGCGGGAAGGTCGACTCGGATAGGAACGGGATTGCCACAGCGAAGAACTCGAGCCCCTTCGCCCGGTGCATCGTAGTAATCCTGACCCCGGGGATGGAGCGATCATCGGCGGTGCCAGCCTGGAGGACCACGGTGTCGATACCCGCTGCTCTCAGCGATCCCTGAACTCGATCTATATCTGCCCTTCTGCTGCACAGAATTCCGATATCGGCAAGGCGGATGTCTTCCGGGGAAAGTGCTCGAACCCAGGAGACGAGGCCATCCAGTTCGTCAGATTCCGACCGGCACGTGACAAGCTGAGGCGCGGGCCCATGCATGAGGCTCACATAGCCGCGCAGCGTGTCTGTCCCCTCGTCAAGGTCGTCTACGCTCACCCCCTCAAGGATGGAGACTGCCCAGGCCCTGATCTCCTGGGTCGTCCTGTAGTTCAGTCGAAGCTGCCGGGATCGCCCGCGAACATTGATCCCGCAGGCAGACATGCTGGCCCGGCGTGCGTAGATGCGCTGGTGCGCGTCCCCGGCAATGAAAATAGAGTTCCGGTCCCCGGAGGGCGTTTCCGGCATGATCGCACGGATCAAGCGGAACGCCTGCTCTCCCATATCCTGCGCCTCGTCCACAATGACTGCCGCATAGGGAAGATTCGGCGCTTCCGCGCACAGGATGTCGGTCGCCTCGCGATAGGCATCGTCCGGTTCGGCCAGCCCCTCGCTGATCATCCGCGCCCGATAATCGGCGAACAGGTCCCAGAGGAGTGTCCGCTTGCGTCGGTCAAGCGGAGTGCCGCGGCCAGCACGGGACGCCTTTAGGTAGGCACGCTGATCGGTCAGGCCCTTTGCCTGAACGATCTGGGCCCACTCCGCCCTGACAAAGGCTTCCGACAGCCCTTCGGGCAACTCATGATCGTCGAATACCTCCCGCCAGATCTGATCGAGCCGGTCGCGCGCCTCACCGAAATACGCCACCTGCCGTTCGAAGCTTTTGCGCTTGAGGAATTGGGATACCCAGCGGTCGAGGTTAATCACCTCGATCCGAGGAGGACGGGCGTCGAGATGCCCTGGACAAAGCGTCCGAAGATTGGCCTCGATGTCCTGTGCGAGACTGGTCGTGAAAGTGGTAAGCAGGACCCGTTGGCCTGCACGGGTCGGATCATTCTCGATCTGGTCGGCGAGGTGCTTCGCCCGGTGCATGGCGACCACCGTCTTGCCGGTACCGGCACCGCCTCGCACCATAGCCGGGCCGTTGTAGTCTCGATAGGCAATCTTGCGCTGCTCCGGGTGCAGGAAGACCCGCCAACCCTCCAACCCTTCCTCAAATACGCGCCGCAGCTCAGCCTCTGAGTCGGGGATGAAGATGGTTTGGCGGCTCTCTTCTGTTTCGATGAGCCGGTCGAACGTCAGGTCCGCATCCGACTTTGCCGCCGCTAACTCCTGCTCCTCCCCAACTCCGGTCAGCGTACGGATCTCGTCATCGCTGAAACCGGCCGCAACCGCGTAAAGGACCTGATAGGTGAGCGGGTCGAACCGGTCCTCGTCTGCCTCGAGCGCTTCGATGGTTGTGACGAGCCGGACTGCTGGGATCTCCTCCTCCGCAACCCCGAGGGCATGGAGCCGCTTGTCGGAAACCTCGGCGAACAGACGCGGCTCCGACACTATCGGAGCGGCGACCGGTTCCACCGCCGCGTCGATCTCCTCGATCACCCGGATCCGATTGGTATCCGGATCAAGCTTGACTCGCCGACCTGCCGCCCAACGATAGGCCTTGTCGTGTTCGTTGACGTGAACGAACATGATGTCTCGCCCCACCTCGAAGGCGACCGCACGATACGCCTGGTCGACCCGGAGGGACTTTATCGAGCTGTCTTTTGCCCCCTCGACCGTCTCAAGGTTCAGCCCATTGCAGGACGGGTCGGACATGTAGCGGGTCATCATGTCCATGAACCGGATCGCCACCTTGTCTGGGAGCTTCCTTAGGCTCTTCATGCAGCCGATGTCATAGGAGACCCGCTTGGTAATCGTGTCTGTCATGATTGTGCCTCTTCAAGTGCTTGCAGAACCCGTGTGACGACCTCCCCGACCGGATTTGTGTCCGGTTCGAACAGGATCAGGTTCCAGCCAACGCCGTCATGGATTTCCTCCGCGACGGCGAGCCCGGCCGCAGACCAGCCGAACTCCATCATTCCAACGACCCGCCCCCCGGCTAGCAGGTCGTCCCCGAACCGATCCGGTGCAGGGGCCTCCGCAGCGATCAGCGCATCGATCAGGGGGTGGAAAGCCTCGTCGCAAAGGGCGCGCGCCTCCATCCAGGCCTCTGCCGCGCTATCAGGCGGATCCGATCGATCGGACATATCGGGCGGCGACAGGGTGTCGAGTCCGTCAAGTTCAACATGGAACCCACGGACCCCTTGGAACAGATTCACAAGCCGCCACAGACCGCGCCAGGTATCCGTGTAAACAGCCTTCGCCGCAGGCGCTGCGCCCGGGTCCGGTAGCACAGCCCGAAGAACGAGCCGCAGGTCTTTGTCGGATTGAAGCCATTCGCTTGGCGAGATCTTCTGACACGCCAAATAAAGATCGATCGCTCCAGCTCCGACATGCTCTGCGAGCTCTGGGGTCCGCAGGAACCCGCGCCCTTCCTCGGAGAGAGCAGCTGATCTGGGCAGTTGATCCAACGGCCTGCCCGTCGCCACGAGGGCCCGGACCAAGACAGACCTGGTTGGCGCATCCTCCTCGGCCTCCCCGTCGAGCAGGCGCCGGAGCGCTGCGAGAGCGGTTTCCGTTTGGAATCTCCGGACGGTGTCAGCAACGGATGCGAACCCTGGATGGGCCAGGACCCGTCCGAGACGCCCGATCCTCTCTGCGCCGAGCTCCGATTCTGTCAGCGGGTTGAGCAGGCCCCGATCTTCCGGGTCGAGGTCTCGCCACGAGAGGGTCCAGAGGCGCACCTCCCCGGACCGGATCATGGTGATCCGGTCAAGCAAATCCTGGGCGACGGTGCCCGCGTGGTATTCGAGTCCGTCCATCTCGATCACGACCGGGAGGTGCCCGGCGCGTCCGATCGGAGTGAGCAGGAAGTCAATCCGCTTCTTCGGGAGACCTCGAAACCGAGCGTCGATCTGGACCTGCGGTTCGATTGTCCAGAGGCGCGGCGCCTCTGTTCGCCCCGCCCGTAACACGAAGCCACGGCGCCCGCCGGCGAGCACCTGCGGAGTCAGGGCTCCGTCGCCGTAAAGTTCGGACAAGGCGCTGAGGAGCCTCTTCTCGAGCGCGCTCTCAACCAGTGCACCGCGCATCGACTCATCGATCCCGGTCTCGGTCCGGGTCAGGCTGTCCCATTTCTGAAGGATCGCCTCCATCAGCTGGCGCGCCCTGTCCCGATCCGGCTCCCCGGGTCCGAACTGTGACCGGTAAGGCTTAACACAGCGGAAGCACCCGTTCCGGTCCGTCTCCTGGTTACACGGACAGTCGCGTAGCGCTTCCGCTGCGCGCGTGATCACCGACCGCATCGTTTCCGGATGCTCGCCGATCTGGCGCAGATAGCCCGAACCGCCGGGAACAGAGTCGTAAAGATAGAGGCTGCGTACCGTGGTCATTCCGTCCAGCTGCGCCGCGAATACCGTGGACCTGATGTGGTCCACCTTCCCGGCGAAATGGCGCCGCATGCCGAGGTTGATCGCTGCAACGAAGCTTTTCAGATCGTCGTCATCTGCGTCTCCCACGACGGGGATTACGATCCGGATCGCCTCCGTATCGAACCCGCGCATCAGGAAAACATCTGTTTCCCACCGGTCCCGCGGCAGATCTGTCTCTCGCACGACGCGGCAGTTTGGCGGGTGCGTTCCGCGATCCTCTGGATCTCGTGGGGGTTTCTGCAGGCCGCCGCAGTGCCGGCAAATTCGGAACGGTTGCGCAGGTCGGCGATCGCCTGCGATTTTCGGCCCGGGAAGAGTGGATTTCGGGCCGAAGTTGAAGTCGCGGAACGTGCAGTATGGAATGAATTCGAAGCCGAAGGGTGTTCCCGTATCGCGGCTGGTAAACCAGGACGTGGCGATATCCTCAGGATTGTGAAACGGCATCAGGACCCGGTCGAACTGCCGTTGGTCCCGTTGGTCCAAGTCACGGATGGCTGCTTTTTCCTCGCTATCAACCGAGATTACCGACTTGAGCCTCACGACCTCGTGCTGCGCCCCGGTGTCAGACCACATATCATCGCCGCACTTCGGGCAGGTGCGGCTCTCCGTCCCCTCAATCCTATGCGCGACGTGCGAACAGGAGGGGCAGAAGGTCCAGGCGGTAAGGTCGTCCTTACCGATTTCGATTCGCTCTATCTGAACCTGGCGGCCGTTCGCATAGAAGAACTGGCCCGGCGCAAATTCAGAAAGCGCCGAGCTGGCCGGCCTGGAATACTCGAGATAAAGGAGGCCATCTTCGTCCCTGGCGGAGTCGTTGCGCCGGGACAGGATCGAGGTCAGCTTCACCCCCTCCTCGGGGAAGGCATAGTTTGGCAGTACGCCTTTGTCTGTCAGGAACTTGATGACCGGGACGTCGTCAATTCCACTTCTGATCAGCCGGTTGATCTCTGTCCGGTCCCGTGAGATCTCCTGCTCCCGCTTCTCGAACTCCTCATCCGTCAGCTCGGCTCGACGCCGCCGCAACCGTTCCAGCTCGCGTGTTGCCTCCTCCCGCTTCTGCAGGAGATTCGCTCTCTCCTCCGCCGCCGCATCGAATGCGGTCCCGACCCGCCAACCGATCGACCGTGAGTCGGTGCCGGTCAAATAGGCCCTCACACGCTCGACGAGGTCAGCGCGCTCCTGCACCTCCGGGGGCAGGCCGGACAAGAAGACTTGGGCGAACTCAGCCCCGCGTACCCGCACGAGGTCTAGCCATTCTACCGGGAACCCCTCGGCCGCTCCGGCAGCGCGGCGCTTCAGGACATCCCGGACCTTCCCGTAATCTCCGCTCTCCGCAGAGGCGGATACGTAGGCATCGAGGGTGAACGCTGTCACCTGACGCAAAAGCACCTCTTCTGCAGCGAGGAACACACCCGGAGGACGTACCTGGCCGGCCAGCATCGGGGTCGGATCCTCCCAGAACTGGAGATCATGGGCGCGGGCGTTAGCGAGGACCAGATTCAGCGCATTACCGTCGCGGCGCCCGCTCCGACCCATTCGCTGGACATAGTTCGCTTCCTCCGGCGGGACGGAACTAAGGAGCAGGGTCGACAGGTCTCCGATGTCGATCCCCATCTCGAGCGTCGGGGTTGCCGAGATCAGGTTGGGGGCCCAACGGGCCTCCCCTTTTATGAAGCCGGATTCAACCCGCAACCGCTCATCCGCCTCGAGAATCCCGGTGTGCTCACGGGCCACGACCCGGTGATTTCGGTCGGAGGCGAGTGACCGGCGGAGAGCTGGCCGCGTCGGCACGGAAGCTGCTTCCAAATAACCGTCACATCCAATCCGGGCACAAGGAGCCCCCAGCGCGCTCTCTGCGTTCTCTGCGAGAGCGGTCTCGTGACGCCCGCATCGGCCGCAAACAAGCCCGAGAGTGGCGGTCGAGACGGTGACATGCTCTGGCTCGAGGAGCCACGCGTGACAGTTTTGCCCGTCCGGACCATTTACCCGTCGGACAAGGCCATCGGCTTCCAGCCGGTTCAGGACAATCGGATAGATCGTGTCCGGGTCAGTCCCGACCTGCAGATCGACTGGCCCCAGCGCACGGAAGAGCCAGTCTCGGTACCAGTTCGAGACGTGGTTACGGGTGATCCGCTCGAATCCTGGCGGACTGCCCTGAAGGGTGATCGGAGTAGGAGCTAGCCCTCTGCGATAGTTCGGCACTGGCAGAGTTCTGCTCTGGCCGAGCCCCATCTGGACCGCCGCACGGTACCAGTTCAGGCCACGCGCAGCTTGGCTTGTCGCCACCGCATTGACAACATAGGGGTGGCCGACGGCCCCCTGTTGACGCATCCGCTGCACGATTCCGGACAAGAACTGAGTGAGTACGTTCGGGTTAATCTGCGGCGCGCCCGGGAACGCGTTGCGGATTTCGTTCGCTAGGCGCTCGGCCGAGGACCGCAACAGGTCCACCGCGACGTCCGCGGCCGCCATTCCATTGACTTCGAGTGTGTGGCTGAAATGCGCCCGGTAGCTCAGATCGACAAAATACTCCCAGCCGAGGCGGAGTTGCATCTGCTCAAGGAAGACAGGGTCCGAAATCGAAATCCCGTCGCGGATCAGGTCCTGATACCTGCGGCGCCAAGTCTGCTCCTTGGCGATGAAGAGTGCGGTGAAATCGTCAGCCCCGAGTGCATCGAGATGTGCAGCAGGGACCTCCTCAATCACCTCCCGAAGGGTCATCTGCCCTGTCTCCGCGCCGGTCAACGCAGTAAACAGGGACTTCTGATAGACGGAGAGGGCGTTTCGCGTTTCCGCAATCGCGGCCCGATGCGCCGCGTCCTGAACCGAGTCCGAGAACATCAGGAAACGCGGCTTCGCTTCCGGTCGCTCTTCATTCTGCGCCGAGGTGTAGAGGGTTCCGGTGATCCCGGTCGTCAGTCGGGCGGCCCGCATTCCAAACAGGAGGAGCCCGCGGGCCTGACCGCAAGCGGGGCAAGTCCGATCTATCCGTCCCTGACCATCAGTCGGGCTGTACATCCAGACCGGGGATGCTGAACCTGGCTCGAGTCCCTCGTGGTCTGCGGGGGTGAAGTCGACCGACTCCGCATCGAGCAGCCCTTTGACGATCTGACCGCCCCCACCGCTCGCCTGTACCATGCGATCGATGGAGTCGTGATAAAAGAGACGGATCCGGTCGGCACCATTCTCGTCGAAGAACTCTTCGTAAAGCTGGTCTAGCGGGGCCCAGCAAGATTTCGACCCCGAGTTCAGGCGACCAACATGGGCCGTTGCGCCGCACCGGTTGCAGTTCACAACCGGGAGGGAACGACGGAGTGCCTGGCGGTCGAGGTCGAGTGCGTGGGACAGGTGCATAGTCGAACGTCGCCCGACCGCTTCAAGACGCGGCAGGTTCGTCACCATGCGGGACATCTCCCGGACCCAGATTTGGAGCCGGACGTTGAACAGAGGGCGCGGGTTGTCGACCGCTCCAGAGCGCGCCCAGGCGACCAAGGCGACCACCAGTTCGGCGAGGGCTCGGTGGTCCGCTGCCACCCAGTCCCGCAATACGCGCACTTGCGCGAGACCCGCTGTGATCGCGTCGAGCGACGCCGGCCCCGGATGCTCGGCGATGATCTTGAGCGCGCGCTGGCAAAGGTGGTGCTGAAGGAGCCGTTCTCCGAGCGCAATCCGCCAAGCAGAGTCGGCAGGGTTCCCGTCGCGAAGAACTGCGAAGTCCGGGTCGGCTTCGTCAGGGAAGAGGCAGTGAGCCAGCCGCTGAGCCGCGAACGGTTGATCGAGCTCCACCGCCTCCCGCAGGGCGGCGTGGATACCAACGGGATCAGGGCGATCGACATATTCGGGGTCGCCAAACACCTCGTTGGGCGTTTTCCGGGTTTCCCGGATAACAGCGTCTGCATCGAACGGCTCGCCGAAAATCGTCTCCGCGTAGCGCCGGAGCTCCGTTGCCGCCTCGTCCCCGGAACCCAGCGTCGCCGAGGAGCCAACGCAGACGAGGTGTCCTTCGGGGGTCCCAAGCCGATACTTGAGGCGCCGCAGGAGCAAGGCAAGGTCCGCCCCCTGCGCGCCGTCAAACGTGTGCATTTCGTCTACAACGAGAAATCTCAGGGTCTCGTGATCGTTGGCCTGCCACAACGGCTTGTCCCGCCCGCGCAGGAGGAGGTAGTCGAGCATCTTGTAGTTGGTGAGCAGAATATCCGGCGGGTTGCGCCGCATCGTCTCACGGTGGGTGATGATGCTGTCCGCCGTCACCTCGTGCGTCGCGTTCTTGGGTTCGGCGTCCGCGTAAATCCCTGCGCGCACCCCGTGCAGGGATGGGATCCCGGATAGCGCGGCCGCAATCCGGCGCGCCTGGTCGGTCGCCAGAGCGTTCATTGGATAGATCAGGATCGCCTTGATCCCCGGCTTTCCCTTATTTCGCCGGCAATGATCGAGGATCGGCCAGAGGTAGGACTCTGTCTTGCCCGATCCGGTCCCGGTCGCCACGAGGGTCGAGCGCATGCCCTCGCCACTTAGCCGCGCGAAGGCATCGATCTGGTGCTGGTAGGGGGCAAAACGCAGCGGGATTTCAGGGAATGGCTGCGCCCAGGCCCCATTCGCCGCCCCGTCAATTTGCCGGAACGGCATGTCGACCGAAATCCACGGGCCCTTGATGAAATTTGGAGGTTCTTCGAGGAACCGATCCACCATGCCCTCGAAGGCCCGGCTCGAACTGTTCAGGGTCGTGTGGACCAGTTCGCGCAGGCTCTCCTGGACATGGCGAGCAAGGAGGATCGGGTTCATCTCAAGCGGCCTTGTCGGATTTCAGCCGCTCGAAATGGGCCCAAGCGCACCTGTAGTCCTCGATCCGGTCACATTGCGTGAAGGGTCCGACGAAGTGGCGGGTCACGGTGCGAGGGCCGCCGGGCATCGTGTCGTCGATGGCGGTGCAGGTCAGTTCCGACGGGTTCTCGGCGAGGATCTTCTCCCAGGCGGCGCGGCCGGGGCTTTTGCCGCGTTCGTCAAGCCAGCCGACGCCGGGCAGGCCACTGCTATTATTCGTCCAAACAATTCTCCCTGTTTGGTCGAACCATGTACCGCGCTCATACTGCTGCATGAGTGGGAAATAGATGCGGTAGAGTTCGATCAGCTGTTCAATTGTTAAGCCCAGCGCTTGAGCGACGAGCACGTCGATCTCTATCAATGCCAACCGACGAGCGAAGTCGGAGCGCAGACCAGCACCTCGATCCCATTCCGAGGGGCCTTTAATTGGCCCTTCATTTTTGAGGCGGGGATCGTGGGAAGACCAAGGGAGCACATCAAGCGCAGCTGCATGGCGGTTCCAGAAATCAGCATAAGCGGATGTGAGACACCCGAGACGCAGAGCTCTGCTGTAAGCCGTTGAACCGGCTTCAATCCATGGCAGGGCTCCGACTTCGTCCTCATGAAGATTTTGCTTGCCAGTTGCCTTGATCACAAAATCAGAAATCAAGGACAGAGCGATGGGTTGAAACTTAACAAGATATGCTTCGTCGGCGAACGCCACGCTTTGCACGGAGTCGATGTGTGTAACTCCCGGAGGCAACAACGCTCCAATAAGTGTTCGCTCGCCGTTGAGCGCCAGCATTTTCCGGAATCCCATACGAAAGAAATCTGTGTGCGACCGCGTCTGGTCCCACCGAACTGCAGGAGCACGTCTAGTGTATTCGCCAATCGATAGCGCAGCACCAAAATTAGTCCTCGGAACATAGTCTTCATGCGCAGCAGGGAGATCGATAACGTCGTAGGCTTTGTTCGAGATGCATATCGCCCGTGGAGTTTTATACAGCGGGTTTCCCACATGGAATATGGGACCCTGTAGTATCATCTCCTCCACTCTTCGGAAGCTCGTTTCCTTTCGGATCGTACCATCCTTTTGACGTCCACTTTCATGCCAGCCTGATGACATATGCCACGTTGGCAACTCGATGGTTTGCTCGCCTTCCGATGTAGAAATTGCCCGTGATACTGTCGGGATTGCTGCCTCTAATTTCGGATGCCGAGAGAGATTCCGGAAGACTGCGAGCACCCTCTTTGAGAATGGCTGAATGAACCTAGCCTGATAGATTGGAACATCAGGTCTTTCCGAAAGCTCGTGTACCGCTGAAATTGACGCCTCGTCGAACTTAATGATGCGCTCTCTGTGGCCGCGCGTCTCCCATTTTCCTTCACTATTCTTGATTGTAGTTATTGGCCCTGCGCCGTCATGATCGTACGAGTCTTCAACTTGAGAGGGAAGGAATGCCTGAGTAAACTGCTCAAATTCAATTGCATTGTCTATTCCCCTGTAAACGTTCAGTGAAAACTCGGTTTCATTATGGACTTCCGTGAACATTTTCTGTTTGATTTCATTTCTGAAATGAAAATGACGTGACGCGCGTTTGTACCAATGCTCTCGGAAATGACCTGATTTAGGATCTCCCAGATGCCCGTCCTGATGGATTAGCGCCGCGCACCCCTCCGGCGCGACCAGCCGGAACGCCAGATCGATGAAACAGCGATAGAGGTTGTTCGACCCGCCTCCGGCGAAGGGGTTCATCACCTCGGACGAGGTCACCTCCATCGCCCCCCGGGTCGACACGAAGTCTTGCAGGAAGACTTCGGTCGCTGGAAGCAGCCGGCCCTCGCGCCGCACGGGCGGGGCCTTCGGCAGCGCCTCGGGCAAAACCTTCTTCGCGTCCGAGGCAGACAGCCCAGCGTAAAGCGGGTCAATATCGGCCAGCACCAACCCTTCGTTCCACGATGGCTTTGCCCAGGGTGGGTTCCCGACGATCACGTCGAACCCGCCACGCGCCTTCATCACGTCGGCGAAGATCAGGTCGAAATGTACGAAGCGCTCTCGCTCGGCGACCTCGACCGCCGTCTTCAGCCAGTCGAAATTATCGATCAGCGCCTCAACATTCGTTTCGCGGAACAACCCCTCCTGCCGCTTGGCTGCCGCCTTGAACAGGTCGCGCGCGGGCGCGTCGGGTTCCAGCCGGTCAAAGAAATCCGGCGCGGGTTCCGAGAACTCCTCGATGCTTGGTGCGGCGAGCGCACCGTCAGCGGTAAACCCACCTTCGAGGATCATCGCCATGCCCTGAAGGAACTCTGCCCGGCTGGGTAGTTGATCCACCTCGTCGAGTGGCCAGAGCCAGAGCGCGCACCAGGCGTCCATCGCCGTCTTCAGGCGCTTGTAGGGTAAGGTATTGGTGGCGCGGTCCTCACCGGTGATGCGCGCGTTCAGACGCGCCTTGTCATGGAAATCCATGCCCTTATTGCCGGGCATCACCTTATCGGGCCAGATCGTTATCTCGTCGTTGGCTGCGACACGAGAGCGGGCAAGATCGTCAGCCACCTGATCGAACAGTGCCTCGGCAACGCGACTGAGCTTCTGGAGCAACTTGATCTCATGCGGCTCGAGCTTCTTGAAAAAGCCATCCTTCCGCCACGCCTTGATTTGATCTTGGGCGTCCTTGGCAAAGGGGGCGATCGATTTGTCCTTATCGAAGTTTGCCATATCCTTGGCGGGCAGGAGCCACTGCCAGACATGCCCCTCGGGCAGGCGCTTGCGCCAGCCGATCTCTTCCGGCTTGCCGTTGAGCCAGAGGTCCGCCTGCGCCCTCGCGCTAAGCAGATCGGTCGAATAGGCGGCGCGGCGCGCACCGATCAGGGAGTTCCCGGCGTGAAGCTGATCGCCAAACCACGGCGAAAAATCGCTTGCGTGCAGACTATTGAGCCACAGGGAGATCGCGCCAAGCTCGACCGCGATTGGGTTGAGGTCTACCCCGAAGCAATTCCGGTCCGCGATATAAGCCCGGACACGCTGTTTCTCGATGACGACCTGATCTTGCGGAATGGTCCGGCCCGTCTCCTTCTGCTTCCGTTCGAGATAGAGATCGGCGAGCTGGTTCGTCGTCTCGACGAGGAAGGCGGCGGACCCCATCGCCGGTTCGAGGATCTTCAGGTCGAGAAGTTCGTCGGCTGTCAGGCAGCGGCACCGCTCCATGAGCGCGTGCTTGACCAGCAGGCGGGCGAGCGGCTCCGGGGTGTAATAGGAGGCGGATTTCTCGCGGTCGCGGCCCGCGAGCCGGTAGATAAAGGTCCCCTTGGGGTAGACTAGCGCCTCAGCCCCCTTGAAGACGATCTCCTCGGCGGCGAACTCGCCGATCCGGCTCCTTGGAACGAACCAGCTTGGCGCAAGCGGGTCCACCTTGTCCCGGCGGAACACGTCATCCTCCGGTTCACTATCGGCCTCCCCTGTGACATCCTCTTCCTCTGCGTCCTCATCGACCTCGGCCGCTTCGCCGGTACCATCGTCATCTGCCTCCGCCGATCGACCCTTCCGCGGCTTCAGTTCGATCAGGTCCGTCTTGGCGACGACCCCGGTGAAGGAGATCAGGGTCTCGTAGACCGCGCCCAGCTGGCCTATCCCCAGCTTCGCGTAGGAAATCCGACCGGTACTCTTCCCAGTTGACCGGAGCGACAAGAGGCGGATCACCTTCTGGATCGCCTCGTTCCGGAGCCGGAGCCCGTTGAGAAGCGGCGTACTCTCCGGATCGAGCAGGGATACCTTGACCGCTGGGAGGCGCAGTCCGGTCGCCTTCCCCTCGTCGACCAGGTCCAGCCCGTCGTGGAGGAGGTTGAGGGTTCGCTGGAGGCTGTCCCAGAGGAATGTTCCCTCGCGGTCAGCGGTTGTCCGAAGCGGAACGGATTCGAGCTCGCGAAGCGCTTCCAGGGAATATCCAGTCGCGTAGATCGGATTCCGAAGGTCCAGTAGGTTCAGCCGGGGATTCGCCTCCGCGTAGAACAGAAACAGGAGGCGATACATGTAGCGCAAGCACTCGCGCGAGAGCTCTGGCCCATCGATCCAAACTCCACGGCGACCAGGTTCCGGGAAGGTAGACGGGTATTTGCCCCCGGTGACTTCGAGCACCTCCTGGCCGAGCAGCTCGATCGCGTCCCGAACGGTCCGCTTCAGTGAGGTGGTGACCGCGTTGGCGTTCCGCTGCGCCTCCTCTTCGAGCCGGTCTGATATTGGCACCCCCTGCTCTGGAACGCGCGCCTCGCGCGCGATGAGGCAGGCCATGACGGTGAGCGTATCGCGCTCCGCCCGGGTGAATATCTCTTGGAGGTCGAAACGGAGCACCGACCGGGCCGGCCATTTCCGCTTGTCGACGAGCACGATCTGGGACAAGCCGAGGACAAGGAGATGACGAGGCCCATCAGGGAGCTCGAACACACCCTCCGCGATCGTTTCCTCGATCGATCGGTCGAGCAGCGCCGCCTCTCGAAGCTCCTCCGGGAACTGCTCCGGCGTGAACTTGACCCCGAGTGGGTCGGCCGCCTCATCGTCGGCATCGGTAATCGGCGCCTCGATTATCCAGAGGGCGTCACGACCGGACGCGTCCGCGACCCGGCCGACGAGAGGGATCACCGGGCTTCCGTTGAGGGCTGTAAGCGCCGTTTCCCGCCTCCAGGTGTAACCGAGAGCGGCAAGGAGCGCGTGATGAGCGTCCCGGACCGATTCCGACTGCCGTGTCTGGTCGGAGGCGTTCCGGACCTGCCGCAGCGCCTCGATGGTCGGGGTGGCGACGCGGGAAAGCCGCTCCACCGGATGAGCCCCCTTGTCGAGGCCGCCCCAGCGCGACGTGATGTCCTGCAATTCCTCCTTCAGCACGTCCGAAAGGGTCCCGGACGGGAAGAATTCAGCCTCGTTCTCGATCCCGATCAGATCCATCCCGTCACCCCACCAACACGGCTTTGACGTCGACATGCGGGTTCGGATCGGCCACCATGCGGCGGGTCCGTTCAAACCATTCCGTCCAGTCCTGGAACAGCCGTTCGATCTTCTGCTCTTTCACCCGGCGCAGGGTCAGGCGCCGCTTCTCAGCGGAACTCAGCGTCTCTTCATCCGCCAGCACATCCCCGAGATCGAGCGCGAGCTGCGCCTTGAACCGGGTTTCCAGCGCCGCGAGCCGGTCAAGGACGTTGTCCAGGTCCCGCTGAATGTCCGCTTCCCGCGCCCGGCGCAGATCGACGAGATGGGTCTGGAACCGGTCTACAGCGGCGGGGATCACTCCCCGCGCCCGGTCCAGGTCATCGATTGGCCGGCTCGGGGTGTTGTCCGCGAACCGGGTCCGGCTCAGGAAGTCCGGGACCTCCTCGATTCGGAGCATCCCGTCCGGGGTCCGGACCACCACCGCCCACCGGTCCACTACCGGCGCCCCGTTCGCGTTCGGGACCGCCCCGTGCAGGATCACCGCCACCTCGCCGGGCTCGAGCCGCCCGTGCAGGTACGCAACGGGGGCGGTGTGCTCCGGAAAGAAGGTGCTGGCCCGGTCCGCGAACCATTCAAGGATCGGGTGCCCGTCCCACAGGTACTGCACGGTCGGCCAAGACCGTTCCTGCATTTTCGCCTGGTCGATAGCCTGATTGATGACCTGCGCCTCGTCTGTCAGTTCGATCCGGTCCCCGGGCCCGACCGCCTCTTCTGGCATGTACCGCCCGTCGACCGCCCCTTCACTCGCGTATCCGAAGCCATCGCGGGCACGCATATCCTCCGGGATCGTCATCCGGATCATCCGCTCTTCCTGAACGACGGACGGCGCGACAGCGAAGACGCACTCCTCGGGGCGAGAGAGGCGCTCGATCATGGCCGTGGCGTAGGTGAACGTGTCTTTGAACAGGCGAGGAGGAGCCAGGTCTGCAGCCACCTCCGCCTTCCGCGGGGCGGGGATCGCATAGTCACCGAAAAGGGCGGCGAACTCATCGTCCAGAGACAAATGGCTCGTGGCCTCCGCGGCCCGCGCGTCCATTTGCGCCTCGAATGCGTCGGCGCCGATCCCTGCGGCAACTGCCTCGGCGACCACGGTCTCCTCTCCCTCAGTGTCCCCGGCTCCTAGGAAAACGGCCGGATCCCCGACCCCCTCCTGAGCCGCCACGTCCTTCGCAACCAGCTTCTCGAGCACCCACATCTGCCGGACCTTCGGATGGGTGCTCTCCCCGACGAAATAGGTGATCTGGGGTGGCCGGTCCTGTCCGTACCGGTCGATGCGTCCGTTCCGCTGCTGAAATCGCAGGAGAGACCAAGGCAAGTCGAAGTGGATTAGCCGGTGGCACTGAAAGTGCAGATTGAGGCCCTCCGATGCCATGTCGGAGGCGATCAGGATCCGGACCGAGGACCGCGCCTGCCCGAATGCCTCAATCACCTGCTGGGTCCGGACGTCCGCCTCGACGCTGCCCCCGTCGACCCGGGCCACCTGCTCGCCCGATAGGCCCAGATCCAGTCGCAGGCGCTCGGAGAGCCAGGAGACGGTGGCAATCCGTTCGGAGAAGATCACAAGCCTGTCTCGTGGGTCTCGTCCGGTCCAGCGCAGGTCGCGCAGCAGCTGCAGGAGATCCTGATACTTACTGAACGCGACCGTATCGATCGCATCTACTTGGCTTGCCAGAGCCAGTAGCCGGTCCCGGTCCTCCGGAGTGCCGCGGGCGGTCCCATTCTCGATCCCTCGGATGCGCCGCTCAAGGGTTTCACGGCAGGCAGCCGGGCTCGAGAAGATCGCCTTGGCGAGCGTGGTCCGGAACAAGTCGATCGCACGTCCCCGAGACGACTCCTCGTCCAAATCGAGATGCAGGTCTGCAACGGATTGATAAGCGAGCTCCTCCTGGGGGCTGAGCGGGAAAGAGCGCCGGAACAGCTCCCGCTTCGGAACCTCCCGGCCGATATCCGCGACCACCTCGGGGGAGGTCCGAAACCGGCGCACCACCAGGTCCTCAATGTCGCTCCGGTGCAGGCGGGACGGGTCGGGAACTCGGGTCGGGTCCAGCATCTCGATCAGGCTGGCGAAGCTCTCCTGGGACCCGTCGTGCGGGGTAGCGGTCAGCAGAAGGAGCGAGTCGGTCCGGCGCGACAGAAGCCGGGCCAGATCGGCTCGTTGGGAGTTTGTCCCCGTCGTATTTTTGCGGACCGCAGCGTTGTGGGCCTCATCAATGATGATCAAGTCCCAGTAGGAGTGCCGGATCGCGTCCCGGATCTGGGCATCCCGCTTCAGTGTGTCGATCGAGACAATCGACCGGTCGAACTGGTCGAAAACGTTGTAATGGGCCGGGATCCTGTTTCGCATCCGCCGGATCGCTGCGCTGTCGAGCCGCGCAAGCGGGATCGAGAAGCGGGTCCAGAATTCCTTTTGGAACTGGGTCAGCATTGCCCGGGTGGTGACCACGAGTATCCGGTTCGCCCGGCCACGCAGAGCCAATTCGGAAGCGATAAGCCCGGCCTCCAGCGTCTTCCCGAGGCCAACATCATCTGCGATCAGAAGCCGAACGCGATCCTGCGCAAGTGCCCGTTCAACCGGGAGGTGTTGGAACGTCAGGTCATCGATCGCCGCTTGGCCAAGTGTGATGGCGCGTCGGGTAGTAGTCGGCGTGTGGCGGAATGCCGCCTCGAGATGCAGCTTGGTGTCGCTGAGACCCGGGGACGTGTCGGAGACGAGGTGGACCCCGGTCGGATCCAATACGCGTGCATCTTTCTCAAGGTTCCAAACGAACCGGGCCTCTTTGTCGCGAACCAAACCGGAGAGGCCGCGGCAATGTACTTCGCTGTACCCAAGCTTTAGCGTTGAGGTGCCGAGCACCTTCCAGGTCGCTGAGCGCAACTCAATTACGGCCCCGGGCTGAGGCGTGGAATTCATAGCATGCCCCCCGTGATTTCGGCCCGATTAAGTAGAATTATCTGCTGATCCTGCGGACGCCGTGCGGATGGGTCGGTATCGAGCCCGAGCCGCTTGAGAGCGTAATAGAGGAGCGCGCGCTTGACCGGGATCGCGGCCTTGCCGCCTTCCATCCCATAATCGAGCTCGATCGCCTTGCGCTGCCCGGCGCTCAATTGGGGATGCGGCGCAATGATCAGATCGACATCGTCCTGCCAATCCTGATCTCGCGAAGCGAGCGCTTCCGACGATTTGCTTGAGCGCGTTTCAGCAATGCGGGAAAGTACGAAATCCTTGAATGCGCCGCTCCGATCGCAGTGGGCGCGAGCGTGCCATCGAAAACCGTCGAACACCAAAGCGTGCGGAGCGATCCAGCGCCAGGATGGCTCAGGCGAGGACATCGATTGGTAGAGTACCTCGATCAACTCTTTGCGCTTGATGGCGGTTACGATGGCTCTGAGGATTGGCGCGGAAACGCCGCGCGCCGGCGTGGGAGCGCAAGCGAAGCCCGGAACGCTGCCAATCCATGCGTCGTCGGGCGTGATGACGCCATCGGCGATCGATCGGATCTGCGTGAGATATCTCTCCGCGTCGGGCTTATGGAAGATCGGCTTGAACGATGAGCTTCGGACATAGGTCCGTGCGCTCTTGTCGTAGACCATATTGGTCTCGGCCAGACCCAGATATCTGTTGAGATCGGCAGACGCCTGATTGATCGAAACGCCGAACGTCTCGACGATGTCGCTCCGGTTTACGTGGCCTTCCCAGAACAACCGGAATTCGATGAATTCCAGCCTGTTCTCGACCCCGCGCCGTAAACCTGATTCGCCGTCCATGCCCCGAAGCCCCCACAAAAGCTGGACTGACCAGTTTCTGTATGGGCACACCTATTGGACGGATAGGATTTTGGCAACGCCAATCTACGGCGTCGGACGATCAAGGCGATCCGATCTGGCCGATGCAACGCCTTCTGTAGACGCAAGAAAATTAAGGATGCGTTGCGCCGTCTTTCGCCTGGGGCGACGACCCTTGCGGAGATCTTGCACAAACCGTGGATCTCCGACGACCTGTCTTCCGAACATGCTGGCTCTTGTGCCGCTGCGCGCCAGATATCTTTCGATCTGCTCGAGAAGCTCCATCGCCTTCGACTCGCTTTCCGCTTGTGTTCCCGTTATGTTCCTACTAGGAAGGTTTCCTAGAGTCTAGGATCGAATTTCCTAGACGGATGCGATAGGACCAGCGGCGATGGAAGACGCACGTAGAACCCTGGACGAACTGATCCAGCAACGAGGCTGCAACTACTCCTCGATTTCCCGCCTTCTCGG
>OFDN01000608.1_pt1 | contig 27889 bp, 20 predicted proteins | sample 1520971 | NCBI WGS metagenome assembly OFDN01 (sample SAMEA94257418, study PRJEB24077) | hot springs metagenome | biome: Aquatic biome; feature: Geographical feature; material: Water | place: India | collected 2012-06-12 | depth 5 m | reverse complement strand
CGCGCCCGGCCGCCCAGCGCGCGCAGCGCCCGCTGCAGCGGGCGGCGGCGGCCGACGAACTGCTCCGGCGTCGCCACCGGCACGCGGCCGTTGGCCTTGTCGAGGAAGGCCTTGGTGGCGGCGGCACCGGGGCGTTTGCGCTTGGGCCTGCCCGCGTCGCACAGCGCCCCGCCACCGCGCGGCCCCAGCCACACGCGGGCGAGGTGCCAGTGCCGCCCCTGTTGCGGGTCCGCCATGTGGGCCTTCAGCATCCCGCGCCGCGCCGCGGCGGCGGCGTAGGGCACGCTGCGCCCGGCGGCCAGCTCCCCATACAAGTCGGCGGCGAAGCCGGTCGCCTCCTCGTCGTAGACCGAGCCGTCCCAGCCCAGCGCGTTCGCCACCCCGGCGCGCACCAGCGCCTGGGTGTAGGACCCGGCGGCCCCCACACCCTCGGCGGTGCGGCAGGCGGACAGCACCACCAGCCGCGGCTGCTTGTCCTGCTCCCCCAGCGCGGCGCAGAGCCGGCCGACCCCGACCACGTCCAGCCCGCCCTCCGCATCCTCCAGCGCCAGGAAGGGGCCGTCCTTGCCGATCGAGCCGTGGGCGGTGACGTGCAGCGCGTCGGCCCCCGCGGTCTCGGCCAGCCGGTCGCGCAGCCCGTCCACCCCGCCGCTCTCCTCCACCACCAGATGCAGGCGGTCGAGGGTGGCGGTGGCCGTCAGGATCGCCGCCTCCTCCCGCTCATAGGCGAGCTGGCCCTGCCCCTCCACCTCCGCCGCCATGAACAGCAGCGTCAGGTCGCCATGCGCGGGCGGGGCCGGGTCGGGGTCGGTGCCGAGGCGGCGGGCGACGCGGAACAGCCGCGCCTCGTCCAGCGCCAGATAGAGGCCGCCGGGGGCCAGCAGCTCCCACGGCACCTCCAGCAGGGCCGCGGCGGCGCGCTTCTCCACCGCGGCGGCGGGGTTGGCGGGGACGGCGATCTCCAGCCCGAACTCGCCGACTCCGTCCAACGCGCGGTCGAGCCAGGCGTCGTCGCCGTTCAGGAAGACCGCGATGTCGCGCCCGATGGCGAGCAGCGGACCCGGCTCGTCCTTGCGCACCGCGCCGTCGTAGGTGCTCGCCCAGCCCGTCAGCCGCTCCAGCGCCGCCGCGTCGAGCCGCCGCCGGGCGCTGTGCCCGCCCAGCGGCAGCACCTCGCACAGCAGATCCTCGCCCACCAGCCCGATGCGTGCATTGATCATAACGGACCTTTCCCAGGGGTGCGTGTGCGAACGACCCATGGGCTTCCCCGGTCGCACGTCCATCCAAAAACTTAGCGCAAACTGTTGTGCCTCGCCAATGGGCGCATCTATCCTTGCGTGTTCTCCGGATACAATCACCAGGGATGGATGCGATGGACCCCCGTTTCGAAGCCTTGGCCCGCAGCGTCGCCCGGACCTTTGGGCCGGCGGTGGAAATGCGGATGGAGGAGGCGATCGCCACCGGCGGTGCCGGCGAGGGGCGGCGGCAGTTCGCGGACCCGGCGACGGCGCTGTCGCTCGTCGGGCTGATCCTCAACGTCGTCCCCATCGCGTGGGAGATCGCCAAGGTCATCCTGGACGGCGGCCGCCAGCCCAGCGCGGCCGACATCGAGCGGCGCGTGTTCGACCGGCTGGAGCGGGAGGGCCGCCTGCGCTCCGCCGCCGACGAGGAGGCGGTGATCCGCCGCACCGTGCAGGCGGTGCTGGACGCCCAGCGCGGGGACGGCGCGGGGCCGCGGGCGTGACCGCGCGGCTGATCGTCCAGGACCTCGGCGGCTCCATCCAGGTGCAGCTCCACCACCCCGGCCACATCGTGCCGGAGCCGGCGGGCGCCCCCATTCCCTTCGCCCCGCCGCTGACCGCGGAGGAGCGGGAGGATCTGCGCTGGTATCTGGAGGATTACCTGCGCATCCCCGTCGCCGTCTATCAGGACCGCGGTCGGGCCATCGAGGGGCGGCTGGCGGACTGGGGCCATCGCCTGTTCGACGCGCTGTTCGGCCCCGGCCGGCCGGGCCGCGACGCCTACATCGCCGCCATGGCGGGGAGGGAGCCGCCGGCGCTGGTTCTGCTGTCCAACGCGCCGGCCTTCCTTGGCCTGCCGTGGGAGCTGCTGCACGACCCGGCGCGGCCGAACCCGCTGGCCTTCGACCTCGCGGCGCTGGAACGCTGCGTCACCGCCAATGCCGCGGCGGAGGAGCCGCCGGCCGGTGGCGCCCTGCGGGTGCTGGTGGTGATCGCCCGGCCCTACGGCGCCCGCGACGTGGAGTTCCGCATCATCGCCCGCCCGCTGATGGAGCGGCTGGAGGCGGTGGCCGGCCGGGTGCGGGTGGAGGTGCTGCGCCCGCCCACCTTCGCGGCGATGCGGGCCCGGCTGGCCCAGGCCGCGGCGGCGGGGGAGCCCTTCCACATCCTGCATTTCGACGGGCACGGCGGCTTCGGCGACCAGCCGCCCGCCGGCTTCGCCCCGCACCAGTTCCGCGGACCTCAGGGCTGCCTGCTGTTCGAGACCGACGCCGGGGGCGAGGACCGCGTCACCGCAGAGGACATGGCCACCGCGCTGCAGGACGGCCATGTGCCCGTCGCCGTGTTCAACGCCTGCCGCTCCGGCACCATCGACGGCGGCGCGGGGCCGGAGGCGGCGGTCGCCACCCGCATGGTGCTGGCCGGGGCGGCGTCGGTGGTGGCGATGAGCCATTCCGTCTATGCCGTGGCGGCGGCGGAGTTCATGGCCGCCTTCTACCAGGCGCTGTTCGAGGGGCGGAGCGTGTCGCGCGCGGTGGCCGACGGCCGCAAGCAGCTCCGCAAGGCCAACCTGCGCCCCAGCCTGAAGGGGCGGCTGCCCTTGCAGGACTGGGTGGTGCCGGTGCATTACGCCCGCCGCGACGTGGCCTTCCCGCATCTGGCGCGGGTGGCCCCGGCCGGTCCCGGCAGCCTCGCCGCCCGGCTGGAGGCGCTGCGCGCCCGCCCCGCCACGCCCGATGGCGTGCACGAGGAGGGCGACCTGTCCGCCACCGGCGGCGTCTTCGTCGGCCGCGACGCCGCCTTCCAGGAGTTGGAGCGGGCGCTGCGCACCAAGCGCGTGGCGGTGGTGCATGGCGGCGGCGGGGCCGGCAAGACCGAGCTGGCCAAGGCCTTCGCCCGCTGGTGGCGCGACACAGGCGCGCTCGACCGGCCGGACTGGGTGTTCGTCCACTCCTTCGAGCCGGGTGTGGCGAGCTTCGGGCTGGACGGGGTGGTGTCCGCCATCGGGCTGCGCCTGTTCGGGCCGGACTTCGCCGGCCGCACCAGGAACGCGGAGGAGCGCCGCGACCTGCTGCTGGAGGTGCTGCGCGAGCGGCGCATGCTGCTGGTCTGGGACAATGTCGAGACCGTGCACAGCATGCCCGACCCCCAGGGCGTCACCCCGCCGCTGGACGAGGAGCAGCGGGCTGTCATGCGCGACTTCCTGGCCGCACTGTCCGCCGGGGGCCGCAGCGCCGTGCTGCTGACCAGCCGCAGCCGGGAGGATTGGCTGGGCGACCATGCCCACCGGCTGGAGCTGGGCGGCCTCGCCGCCGACGAGCGGGCGGTCTACGCCGACCATCTGCTGGCAGCGCACCCCGCCGCCGCGGCCGGCCGGGCGGACCCGCGCTTCCCCGACCTGATGGAGGCGCTCGACGGCCACCCCCTGTCGATGCGCCTGATCCTCCCCCACCTCGCCACCCGCGGCCCGGCCGACCTGCTGTCCGCCCTGCGCGGCGAAACGGCCCTGCCCGGCGGGCCGGGCGGGACGGGCCGGCATGCCTCGCTGGACGCCTGCATCGACTACTCGCTGCAACACCTGCCGGCGGCGGTGCGGGAGCGGCTGCCGCTGCTGGCGCTGTTCGAGGGGGTGGCGGATTTCACGGTGCTGGTGCTGGCGTGCGAGGACGAGGCGATGCCGGCACGGTTCCGCGGCGCGGACGCGGATGCTTGGATCGCCGCGCTTGCCGCGGCGGCCCGGGTCGGGCTGGTGACGCCGCGACCAACGGGTGTGGCGTTGCATCCGGCGCTGCCGGCACGGCTGGCCGCCCTCTGGCGCGCTCAGGCCGGCGGCGGGTTCGACGCGGACATCGCGGCGGCGCGGCGGGCCTTGCTCCAAGCGTTCGCCCAACTTGGGAAATGGCTGCTTCGGGAAATCCAGCAAGGCGACGCGGGGGCTGCCTTCGCGACGATCGCGGCACAACGGCGGACGCTGGGCCGGTTTCTCGGGCTTGCCCTAGAAACCGGTGCTTTTGCCGAAGCGCATAACCTAATCCAACCGCTCCGCGAATATTTCGAATCCCGCGGCCTGACGGTGGAGGCCGCCGGCTGGTATAGCCGCTGCCGCATTGCCACGGAAGGGCCGGCGGCTGAACCCCCGCCCTTCGACAGACCGGCCGGGGCGCTCTGGCTCTTCGCTGTTGGTGCCGCCAATCTTGCTTTGGCCGCCCATGAGTTGGACGCTGCTTTTGGCGCCCACGATGGCATCCGCCGCATACTTGAAGCGTCCCCGTCTTCCGAAGCACGGCGGCACTTGGCAGTGGCCTACCACCAGCTCGGCATAGTGGCGGCGGGTCGCGGTATGCTCGACGAGGCCCAGGACTGGTATCTCAAGTCCCTGGCCATCGAGGAGTCGCTCGGTAACCGGTCGGGCATGACGGCCTCGTACCACCAGCTCGGCATGGTGGCGGAGGGTCGCGGTATGCTCGACGAGGCCCAGGACTGGTACGGCAAATCCCTGACCATCAGCGAGGCGATCGGCGACCAGTTGAGCATGGCATCCTCCTACCATCAACTCGGAATTGTGGCGCAAATCAAGGGTGCGCTCAGTGAGGCACATAGCTGGTATAGCAAGGCCCTGTTCATTAGGGAGGAACTCGGCAACAGACCGGGGATAGCGGAGTGCTATCACCAGCTTGGCATGTTGGCGCAAGAGTGCGGGGCACTCAACGATGCCAGGGACTGGTACGGAAAGTCGCTGGCCATCCTGGATGAACTCGGCGACCGGCCGGGCAGTGCGGCGTCCTACCACCAGCTTGGTACTGTGGCATTCCTTCGCAGAGCGCTCAACGAGGCACGGGACTGGTACCGCAAGTCCCTAGCGATTACGGAGGCGCTCGGGGACAGGCCGAAGATGGCCTCGTCCTACGGACAGCTCGGCTTGCTGGCTCTTGTCGAGGGACGTATGGGCGAAGCGCTCGACTGGTCCGTGCGGGCGGCAGCCCTCTTCCCCGACTTCCCGCATCCCGCCACCGGCCCGGCACCGCGTTACCTCGCCCTCCTCACCGCCGCCCTCGGCCTCCCCGCCCTCAAGGAAAGCTGGTTGCGCCAGACCGGCGCCCCGCTGCCCGACAGCGTGCGCGCGGCGCTGCCCGCCCTCACCGAAGAGGCGCGCAGGACGATGCCCGACCTCTTCGCCCACCTCACCAACCCCGCACCAGAAGAGCCCCCGCCATGACCACCCACAGCAAGCAGGATTGGGACGCCTGGTTCCCGTCGCAGCGGCCGTTACCGTCGGACGGGACGTTCGAGATCGGGCTCGTGCTGGCCGGGGCGGTTTCGGCCGGGTCCTACACGGCCGGGGTGGTCGATACGCTGGTGGAGGCGCTCGACCGGTGGGAGGCGGCGAAGGACCGCAACGAGGCGGACGTGCCGCGGCACAGGGTGGTGCTGCGCGTCATCACCGGGGCGTCGGCCGGCGGCATGGTGGGCGCCATCGCGGCGGTGGCGCTGAAATCCGGCTTCCCGCATGTCCAGCCCCCCACCCCCAACGGCAACGAGGCGGCGGAGAGCGCGAAGAATCCGCTCTACAAGGCCTGGGTCAAGGACATCGACATCGCCAGGATGCTCGGCACCGGCGACCTGACGGGCGGGCGGGTGCCCTCGCTGCTCGACTGCTCGGAGCTGGACCGCATCGCGCGGGAAGCCGTGGCGTACCAGGGCGCTCCGCGACCGGCGCGCCATTGGCTTCCGGAGACGCTGCCGCTGCTGCTGTCGGTCACCAACCTGCGCGGCGTGCCCTTCCACCTCAGCCACACCGGGGCCACCGGGCTCGGCCATGGCATGCAGCTCCACCGCGACCACGTCGCCTTCCTGCTGACCGGGCTGGGCACCGCGGGCGCCGCCGTCCGCACCGACACGCCCGGCTACACGCTGCTGTCGGGCGGCTATGCGCAGTCGGCGCCGGAGTGGACGACGTTGGCCGCGGCGGCGCTGGCGACCGGGGCCTTTCCCATCGCGTTGAAGCCCCGCGGGCTGGAGCGCTGGTCCACCGACTACGACGCCCGCTTCCCCGGTGCCGCGCGGGACAACGGGAACGGCACCGTCACGCCCCTGTGCAGCGCGCTCGGCCCCAAGGCGGTGTACCGCGTCCTGTGCGTGGACGGCGGCGCCATGGACAACGAGCCGTTCGAGCTGGCCCGCGTGGCGCTCGCCGGCCACAACGGCACCAACCCGCGCGGCGGCAAGGAGGCGAAGCGGGCGGTGGTGATGGTCGATCCCTTCGCCGAGACCGACGGCCTCGGGCCGGAGACGGAGGACGTGTCGCTGGTCAAGGTCGTCCTGGCGATGATCGGCGCCTGGAAGAACCAGTCCCGCTTCAAGCCGTTCGACCTCGACGCCGCCTTGGACGACGACGTTTACAGCCGCTTCCTGATCGCCCCCAGCCGCAACGGCGTGCACGGCGCCCCCGCCATCGCCAGCGGACGGCTGGGCGCCTTCCTGGGCTTCTTCAGCGAGGCCTACCGCGACCACGACTACATGCTGGGCCGCCAGAACGCCCGCGACTTCCTGCGCAAACACTTCACGCTGCCCGCCGACAACCCGCTGTTCCGGAACACCGGCTGGACGGCGCGGGCGGACGAACGGTTCCGCGTGAACGGCCAGCGGCCGATCATCCCGCTTCTGCCGGCGCCGGACGAGGACCGCTGGATCGTGCCGCCCTGGCCCGCCAAGCGCTTCCGCTTCACCGAGGGCGACGCGCTCGACCGCGCCATCGTCGCGCGGGTCGACGCCCTCTACGAGGCGGTCAAGCAGGGCCTGCGCGACCGGGCGGAGGCGGCGACGGGGGATTGGTGGTCGCGTTTCGGCAGCCGCGTGTCGACGGAGGGCATCATCGTCGGGGTCAAGCTGCCGTGGAACCTCTACCTGCGCTCCAAAATCCTCGCCGTCTTGCGGACGGAAATCACCACGGCGGTGACGGAGGTGGACGAGGCGACCTTCCCGCCGGTGTAGACCGCCCCCGTCACTTCACCCGCTGGAGGTCGGGTTCCGTGACGGTCTGCTGCGCGGGCGGGCCCGCGGGTCGCTGGGCCTGCGGAGCCGGGACGGGAGGGAGCGGCGCCGTTGCCGATGGTGGGGGCAGTGGTTGCGGTGGCGGGCTCGGCGCGGGTCCGCCCATGCCCGCGATCCGCACCGCTACGGCCAGCAGAAGCAGCGCCGCCGCGACGCCGGTGGCCACCAGATCCCAGGGCCGCCAGTCGAGCGGCGGCGGCACGCGCCGGTCGGGATCCGCACCGCGACGGGGCGGAGCCGACGCCGCCGGCCGCCGCTCCCGCATCCAGGCGACGATGTCGGTGGGCGGGCGGTCGCCGGTCATGCGCCGTCCCCGGTATCGGGTTGGTTGCCAGAGGTTTGCTGGCTGGCCGAAGATCTGCGCCGATACTCCTTGGCATGGTCGAGGTCGCCGCGAGCCTGCGCCAGCATGCCGAGCTGGTCGGAGGACACGGCCAGGCCCGACTGGCCGTCGAGCGGCTCCCAGAGAGGCAGGGATTCGTCATGCCCTTCTGTGGTGGCCGTCACCGCCGGCTCCGGCACCTTCCGCCAGCGCGCGGACAGGAACGCCAGCAAGACGGCGGCGCCGGCGTTTACGGCGAGCGCGATCAGGCCGGGGTTGGACAGGCCGACGCCGAACGAACCGGGCAGTGACAGCGCCGCGAACGGCTCGCCGCCGAAGACGAGCACCCAGGGCGCGAGCCCGGCCCCACGACCGGCGAGCAGCGGCACCACCAAAAGGCCGGCAACGGCGAGCGCGGCGGTGGTCACGGATCGGACCCCCGCCATCCCGTAGCGGAGCCCGGCCAGCCCCGCCATACCGAGCATCGGCATGTGCAGCATCGTCAGCGTCGCGTTGGACACGGCGTCCCCCGCCCCACCGGACGGGACCACCAGACGCGGCAGCAGGAACAGCGCCACCATCGCTGTGGGAAAACCCCAGGTCGCATGGACCTGCGCGGGACCGGCGTCGAGCGCATCGCGGATCGCGCGCCCGCACAGCAGCGCCGCCGCCATCGACACGCCCCAGGCCGGGGTCAGCGGCAGCCACACCATCGATGCCTCCCACCAGGGGAATGCCACGGCCGACCCGACCGGCGTGACCGACGCCAGCACCGACAGCGCGCCAAAGCCACCCACCACCCGCAGCGGCACGGCCAGCGGCATCGCGGAGAAGCCCACCAGCCCGAACAAGAGCACCGCGAGCGGCCCCGCACTCCAACCCAGCGACAGCCACGGCGAGGGCGCGGCCGTCACGCACAGCCCCATGGGCAACAGCAGGACCGCCCACGCACGCCAGGAGAGGCCGTTCGCCGTGTGGCAGGCCTGCCGAAAATCGGCGTCGGCGATCAGCCTGACGAGGACCAGCGCCGCGACCAGCAGGCCGGGTTCGAACAACGCCAATTGCGTCAGGAAGGGAGCATTGACCAGATTTATAATTGAGGCAAAAGCAAATACCAACGATCGGAATCCGAATATATAGCTCCGAGCCATCGAAATACATATCAGTGTCAACAGAATATTGGCGCCATCTGATATACTAGAATATACGGAAATGAGCACATAAACCGCCAAAATTGCGTTCAACGCACATTCTTTAATACTTTTAACGGTTATTTTTCTTACGTGACTCCGGAAAAAGTGCAAGAATTGCTTTTCGTTGTCATGTTCGTTCGATGTATTGACTGCCTTCGCACGACTGATATCAGTTCTCTTAATGATAATACCAATTGAGACCATAGCAGAAACGGGTGGAGCAATAAAAATGGTGTATATAGTTGCAACCGCAATCCAAATCTTGAGAATATTGTCAGTAATACTCTCAGAATACCGAATTCCCATCAAACTCTCTGAAATGAACATAATCGCCGTAGATACAACGATGCTGAAAGAAATGATGATAATTTGCACAAAAATGACAAATGGATACAAAATAGTTGCGTAAAAAGTTTTCCTCCAATCAATCCTATACTCATAAGCGCATATGAATACAGAACAAAGAACTAGACACGCCGATACAAAGAATATACCCGATGGGGTTTTCAACAACTCTGATTCAAGGTAACTAAAAAATGCGAAAACTGACGCAAACGCCAATATCGTGACGTAAAACATAACGGAGCATCGTCCAGTCACTTTATAGAAAACCATAACACTGGTTGGCAACATACAGGATAGCCGATTGATATGAGACGAATAGGAAATTATAAGCACCCCAAACAATATTCCGTAAGTTATATATTTCTTATCTGAAAGAACTTTAACATCATAAATAATGCAAAAAATTGAACCAGACCATATGAACATAAAAATTGACGACTTCAGAGCTATAAAAAATACTGACACGACCTCTATTTTTATGCTGTTATTCCATATTGCCACTGAAACAAAACATATAGCAAATGAGACAGCAGAAAACCAAAATATGTCATTAACACTAGCGGCGCCAGTACCAACCGTAAAAATTATAACAGTCGCGAATACAGAAAATATAAAAGGAACTTTCATGAAAATGGCAGTATTTCCTTTTATTTTACTAGAAGCATCCTCAATTGTCTCATGACTTTTCAGCAACATACCGCCATTTATACTTTTACTTTCATCAATAAAAACAACCAAACAAAGAGATATAACAATCATGCTTTGCAGAAGCAATATCTTCGCTTCTTCGAAAGGGAAGAGTACAATTGATGAAAATGAGAGGTAAATTAATGCATAACTTGCAATTTTTACCCATACTCTCGGTCGTCCCGACAGGTTATTGACGGACACCGCCAACAAGCAGAGCAAAACGGAAAACACCGGAAATTTATTCACAATAAATACATTCGACACTCCCAGACCATCATGGAAACTGTCCACAAAATTCTTCGAGATAAAAGGGAGACCAAAGGCTGCGAAAATGATGGCTGCTCGGGCATTCACTTTGAAACCGGACGAACCGGAGCCGCTATAAGATTGCCGCGCGACAGGCAACTCCACATTCACCGCGTCCACGGGCAGATCATTCAGGAATCGCAGCAGGATCGCCTCCTCCAGATCCGGCGCCTGCCCCCGCCTGACGAGGTCGTTGATCACCGCCCGTGCGTCCGCGTCCGTCGGCGGCACGATGGGGAAGCGCAGCGTCTCCCGCTCGCCCGCCGGCACCGGCGCCAGGAGCGTCGTCCAGGCGTGGCGCACGGCGGCGGCGCGGTCCGAGTCCAACTGCAGCTCGCGCACCAGCGCCAGCCGCAGCCAGTCGGGGATGCGGCCACGGCGCAGCCAGGGAAGGCGGCAGAGGGAGGCCAGACGGTCCTCGGTCAGCAGCGGCCGCCCATCCGCGTCCGTCAGCGCGTTGCCGACCAGCAGCGTCAGCCTGGGTTCCACCGCGGGGAACACCGCCAGCGCCGCGAGATAGTGCAGCCCGTCCGCCCCCAGCGCCGCGCGCAGGTCGCCGATCAGCCCGGCGACCTGGGCGTCGGCCGGCGCACGGTCGCCGGTCCAGTCGAAGGGGGCGCGGGCCAGACGGCGGTCGAGGGCCAGCGGCTCCGGCCCAGCCGGGCTCGCCCGGTCCACCGGCAGGTCGCTGCGCACCTGCCCCGCCAGATCGCGGAGCCCCCGCGGCGACGCCTCCACCACCAGGAAGCCCCGCCTCATCAACCCGCGCTCGCGCGGTCCCCAGGTGGCCTGCGGCGCCGGGGTCACGACCGCCGACAGCTCCCAGCGCCGCAGCAGCTCCACCCACCCGCGATCCGCCCCGCTGGCGGGGTCGGTGAAGTTGGCGGCGTCGGTCAGCAACAGAAGCCGGTGATCGCGCGCCTGCTCGCGCAGCGTCTCCAGATCCGTCATCGGCCCCGGCCGGCCGTCGCGCTCGACGCGCTGGAGGATTCGGGGATCGCCGCGGTAGTCGTAACGGGTGACGTGCACCTGCTCCGCGGACAGCCGGTCCACCAGCAGTTCCGCCAGCAGCGCCAGATGGTCGTCCTGGCGTACCCGGTCGACCAGCAGCAGATGATCCGGCGTCACCGGCCGCTTGGCGCGCACCAGCCGGACGAAGCCGGCGCCCGCCACCGTGGCCGCCAGGCTGGCGCGCCCGTCCACAACGTCGGACGGCACCAGCCGGTGCCGCCGCAGGTCGCGCAGCGCCGTACGCACCACGCCCGGCCGGAACAGCGGCAAGTCGCCCACCTTGAGGTCGAGGGCGGCCCGTCGCGCGTCGCGCGGCGCCAGCCCGCGCAGAACCGCCAGCCGCCGTTGACGCCGCGACCACAGATAGGCCCCCGCCGCAGCCACCGGCACCAGAGCCGCCAACCCGCGCGCCAGCGTCCACTCGATATCGCCGGTCAGACCCGGCCACCAGGGCGTCGCGTCGGGAGCCGGCTGTGGAGCCGCGTCCGGCGCCGACAGCGACACCGCGGTGGGCGCCGGCGGCGCCTCGGCGCTCCATCGGACCGCGGTGACAGCGAACACCAGCCCCCCGATCAGCAGCAGGACCGCCAGGGCCACCCAAGGCCAGTACCGCCTCCCGAGCGCACGCGGCGCCGAGGCTGCCGGCCTTGGCGGGCCGGCCTGCATCGGGAACCTCTCCCCCGCCGAGACCGCCACATCCCCCGGCCGCTCCAGCCGGACCCGTTCGAGCCACTGGTCGAGCAGGTCCGGCAGGCGCTCGCTCTGGTCGGGATTGCGGCAGAGGACCGGGCCGAGCCAACGGGCGGCGCTCCGGCCGTCCGGCAGGGCGATGCCCTGCTCGCCCAGGCGCTGCCGCAGCTCCGCCAGCCGCAGATCGTCGCCGACGCCGAGACGGAACCCCTCCCCGCGCAGGAACGCGGTGAGGGCGACGCCGTCCCCCAGTCCGTCGGCCGGCCGGTCCATGCGCGTTCCCCCCGCTCAAACCCGCCCGGCGATGCCGAGCTCGACCTCGGCGCTCTCCAGATCCTCCTGCGTCTTGGCAAGCGCCCGCAGGCTGGCGCGCAGGATGGCGGGCTCCGTCTCCAGCGCCGCGACCGCCCCGCCGGCCGCCTCCGCGCGGCGCACCAGGGTTTCCAGCACGTCGAGCCACGCCAGAAGCTCCGCCGTGCCGGGAGCACGGCCCAGCGATCCATGGACCCGGCCGAACAGCGTCATCGCCTCGTCGAACAGCCCGCCGCGCTGCGCGAAGGGAGCCCGGCGGCGCTCGACGATCTCGCGCCGCCGCTTCGCGTCGGGGGCCGGGATGTGGTGATAGACGCAGCGGCGCAGGAACGGCTCCGGCAGGCTCTTTTCCGAGTTGCTGGTGATCACCACGATCGGGCGGTTGGCCGGATCGCCCTCCACGGTCACGCGCAGTTCGGGGATGTCGAAGCGCATGGCCTCGATCTCCAGCAGCAGGTCGTTGGGGGTGTCGCGCGGCGCCTTGTCCAGCTCGTCGATCAGGACCACCCGGCGGCGGCGTTCCGGATAACCCACCGGATGAAGGTCGCCATGCCGGGCGATCCCATCGGCGGCCGGGCCGGCATCGAGGCGCTTCAGCGCCCGCTCCGGCCCCGCGGAGACCAGGATCGCCTGGCCCAGGGCGTTGAGGCCGAGATAGCTCACCGCCGGCCGGCGCGTGCCCGTCTGGGAATCGCGGAAGCGGGCGAGGTCGTCGAAGCCGTAGAGCAGATCCCGGCCGGTCGTGGTGGACTTGACCGGCTGCAGCAGCGGCTCGTCCAGACCCAGCTCGCGGGCCAGCCAAAAGGCGAGGCTGGTCTTGCCGCAGCCCGGCTCGCCGGTCAGCAGCAGCGGCTGACCCAGCAGCAGCGCCACGTTGACGGCCGCGGTCAGGTCCGGGTCCGGGTCGTAGCCGGCCGCGTCCCGGTAACGCTCGTGGAACGGCACGGGAAGAAGGACCGGCGCCGCGCGATCGGCGCGGGGAACCAGCGTGACCTCGTCCGCGGAGAGGTTTTCCAGGGTCATAGCGGCGACTCCAGCACATCGGTTACGCAGTCACGGAAGGCGCGCATGCTGACGGCCGCGGGCATCCGGCGCTCGATGCGCATGCGGAGGAAATCGAGCTGCTCCCGGCGGACCTGTCGGCACCGCAACCGGATGCGGTCCAGCCAACCTCGGACATGGTCGCGTTCGATGGGCGACAGCGGCTCCACACAGGAGAGGAGCCGGCTGGTCACGGCGTCCTCCAACACCTCGAGGAGGCGCACGTCCGGCACGATCGGCGACGGTCCCTTCAGGAACCCAAGCAGCGGATTGGACTTCGGCTTCGGCGTCTCGTCGCCCATGACCAGGCACACGAGCAGCAGCACCGTGTTCTGGCCGGGCAGCGACCCAAGGTCGTTCCACAGATCGAGCCAGAGCCGGAAGAGTTCGCCATGCCCCGGCCCCGAACGCCCGACGTTGATCTGCGTCCAGAACGCGCGTGGCGCGTCGGGCCGGTCCAGCGCCCGGCGCACCGAGGCGACGTCGGCCGCCTCCTGGCAACACAGCGCGTTCGTCAAACTGGGCCAGAGCTCCGTGCGGAACGCGCGGGGAGCGTCGATGACGGTCGACTGCGGCCAAGGGATCTCGATGATGGTGTCGATGGCATCCGTATCCCGTCCCAGGAAGCGGCGCATCTCCTCCTCGGCCGCGAGCCGCGGGACCACCAATTGGTGCACGTCGTCGGGTTCGCCCGGAATCAGATAGAGCAACGGTCGGCCGCGGGGGGCCGAACGATCGTTCACCGCGTCGATGATCCGGCTGACCTGCGGAATGCGATCGATGAAGAACAGGTTGCCCACGATGGCGTCCCTGAACCCAACGGGCTGGCCGCCATCGTCCCGGTCGGGGATGTCGCCGTTCGCATCATGGCGGCGCAGGCAGTCCAGAAAACCGGAGTCGTCACAGAACGAGGCGACGCCGATGGCCGTCAACACGCCGCCGGCGAAGTTCGGTGGAACCGCCTCGATCACCGCCAGCAGCCCGTCTTTGGCGAACAGCGCCATACCGGAAAGGCCCTTCCAACCTTTCTCGCGATCGGGAGCGGTGTTGGCAATGTCCACGTTAAACCGGCCGTCCCGGCTGACCCAGGACAGGTCGGCCTTGACCACCCGGTCCGCATTTCCACCCTCACGCCGCTGGGCGTCGGGGAAGCCGATCCGGCAACATTCGTCGGCCAGGCCATTGGGATCCACGAAGCCGAACCTGACCGGGTGGCGCGGATAGCCTTCCGCTGGACGATCGAGCGCGACCAGCGCGACGTCATGCGACGACGACACCCAGACGGTGCATGCCGCCCGCGGGCTGCCCGCCGTCGCCGCACCACCGCGAACCGCGGGCGGCAGCAGGGAGACCTGGCAGATGGCGCCCACGGGTTCCGCCACGTGACGCGCGGTCAGCACGAGACGGTCGGTGATCAGGTAGCCGCTGCCGTAGCGGCCATCCTCCTCCACACAGACCTCGGCAACCCTGCGACGCTCCATGCCCGGACCTCGTCAGCGACGGCGTTCAATCGCCCTTGCCGAGAGGCGGACGCCGCACGGTCGTTCCGACCAGCAGCTTGCCCGGTTCCTCCGGCGCGCCAGCCGGGCGCGGGGTGAGCACCAGCTTGATCCGTTGCACCTGCTGGTCGGCGATCTTGCCGCCGAGGTTCACCTCCGCACCCTGGCCGAACAGCTTGAAGCCGATCTTCCCACCCGCCGCGCCTTCACGGCTGACCACGGCGTTGAACTCCAATTCCACCGGCCCGAGCTCGAACCGCAGATCGCTGGTCCGGCCATCCTCGACCGCCTCCATCAACTCCGCGCGCAAGGCCCGGATTGCATCCGCCAGTGGTATGAGTCCATTGGTCATTGCGCTTCTCCGGATCGTGCCGCACCCGGCATTCCTACCATGCCGGGAACAGATTGGAACAGACTGCTTTTCCAGGGCGTCCAGATCCGATGAAATGCCCTTGCACGGCGAAGCCGCCGGATCCTTCCGACATGTCTTGCACATACGTGTCCGCCTGCGTCTGAGGTTCAGGCACATCGCAGCCGCTCGGGCGGCGTGGCGGGCAGCGCCCCCGGCCCTCGGATCGCCGAGACGTCCGGCCGCGACGATCCGCTGGTGTCCGCATCTCCCGATCAGCAAGCCGAACCACGATTAATAGTTGTATCCGACTCGGGTCCAGACGATACCAGACAGCGCGCCGCGCGATGATGGTCACCGGATGATCCCGATGCCGCGCAAAGGACGGGTCGCCGCCATTCCAGCCGACGGCGGGCCCAGCGGGCGGTCCGTGAAACTCCTGCAAAAAGCCATTCGCGCCGTCGGGATTTTTGCTTCCGTGGATCAGAAGGTAATATTATGAACGGAATCTTCATCTTTTTGTCTGACGGCTACGATCCGTTTTCCGTTGACTGAACGGCCTTTTTTCATCACAACTCACTTCAGCGAAGTGTGCCAAACAAAGGGGCTGGGCGGGGTGCATTGGATCGTCCATATCGGCGCTCCGAAGACCGGCTCCACGGCCATTCAAAGCTTCCTGTGCGGGAACCGGGAGCGGCTGGCCGCCCACGGGCTGCTCTATCCGGACGTGAGCCTGCGCGGGTATGGGCATCACGACCTGGCCTTCCTACTGGGCGGTGGCTATCCGGATTGGGCCAAGCCGCAGGACCGCCCGCTGGCCGAGCTGGCGACCGGCCTGCGCGACGCGGTGCGGTCGAGCGACGCCACGCGCGTGCTCCTGAGCAGCGAGAATTTCTACCTCTACCCGGAACCGGCGGCGCTCCGGCATCTGCTGCACACCGCCGGGCTGGCGGCGGAGGACCGGGTCTCCATCCTCTGCTACCTGCGGCGCCAGGACGAGGCGCACGTCTCCTGGTACAACCAGACGGTGAAGGCCCAGGGCAACGCCGCCGGCTTCGACGACAGCGTCCGGCGCGACCACGGCGTGTGGGACTACGCCGCGCGGCTGGCCCCCTGGCGCGCCGAATTCGGCACGGCCGCCGTGTGGCTGCGCGACTACGCCGCCGCCGCGGCCGACGTGCGGCTCGATGTCCTGCAGGCGCTCGGCCTGCCGCGCGACGCCTTCGCGATGCCGTCGGTGCGTCCGAACGGGCGGCTGAACCGGGATCTCCTGGATGTCCAGCGCCTGATCAACCGCCTGCCGCTGGCGATCCCGCGCAAAAGGCGCTGCCACAAGGCGCTGATCGCGCTGACGGAGGCGACCGCCGGGCGGGACGTCTTCGACGACACCCCTTTCTTGTCACCGGACCGGCGCGCCCGCCTGCTGGAGGATTACGCCACGGGCAACCGGCAGGTCGCCCGCACCTATCTGGGACGCGACGAGCTGTTCGCCGCGACGGCCGATCCCCCCACCGAGGCGCCGCCCCCCCAGGCCCGCCCGCGGCGGGGGCTGACGCCGGCGAAGCTGGCGGTCGTCGTCCGCTGGCTCGCCACCCACCGCAAGCGCTGATCCGCGCCCACCCCACGCCCCGACGAGCGACCATGCCGGCAGACAGCAGCCATTACATGTTCAAGCACCATCCCGAGACCTGCGCTCCCGACGATCACTGGGGGCAGGTGAAGCGCACGGTCGGCGGCAAGCCGGTCCCGCCCGAGCAGATCGCGATGATCCTCGACGCGATCCGGTCGGGTCTCGGCCTGTCCGCGGACGATGGTCTGCTCGATCTCTGCTGTGGCAACGGGGCGCTGACGACGCACCTGTTCGCCGATTGCCGGGGTGGTCTCGGCGTCGATTACTCCGAATTCCTCATCGGGGTGGCACGGGAGCGTTTCACCCGGCGGCCGTCCGAGCGCTACCGCCTGGGTGATGCCCTGGAGTATGTGCGGACGGAGACCGACCCGGAGGACTTCACCAAGGTGCTGTGCTACGGCGCCTTCCCCTATTTCGGCCAGGACGCGGCGCGGGAGCTGCTGCTCGGGCTGAACCGGCGCTTTGCCCGGGCGACGCACGTGTTTCTCGGCCAGATGCCGGACAAGACCCGGATGGCCGCCTTCTTCGACGGCCGCCGCGCGCCGTTGCCGGGGGAGGAGGACGATCCCGGCTCCCTGCTCGGCCTCTGGCGCACTCCGGACGAGCTGGCGGCCCTGGCGGCCGAGACGGGGTGGTCCGCCCGCATCACCCGGATGCCGGACCGGTTCTATGCCGCGCATTACCGGTTCGATGCCGTCCTGACCCGGCCGTGATCCCCCACCGACACCCATGGAGCGGACCGGCATGACGGACGCCGAGACGTCCGGCGGCCTGGCGCTGTTCGGTGCAGCCCCGCTGTTCGCGCGGGCACGCACCACCGGCCAGCTCGCCAACCGCGACCCGGAGCGGTTCTTCGCCCTGGCGTCCGGCGCGCTGGAGCGGCGCCGGCTGAGCAACCACGGTCCGCTCGTCCAGGAGCTGGAGGAGCGGCTGGCGGATTTGCACGGAACGGCCCACTGCGTCGCCATGGCCAACGCCTGTTTCGCGCTGGTCCTGGCGCTGCGCGCGCTGGCGCGGCCGGGGGCTGAGGAGGTGGTGCTGCCGTCCCTGACCTTCCGCGGCCTGCCGCACCTGATCCGCTGGGCCGGGCTGGTGCCGCGCTACGCCGACGTGGACCCGGTCACCCACACCCTGCCGGCGGACGAGACGGCGCGGCGGATCGGGCCCGCCACGGCGGCGGTGCTGGCGGTCGATAACGTGAACGCGCTCTGCGACATCGACGGGCTGGAGCGGGTGACCGCCGCGGCGGGCGTGCCGCTGCTGCTCGATTGCGTGTACGGGATCGGCGGCTCCTACGGGGCCGACCCGGTGGGCTCGCGCGGGGCGGCGTCCGTGTTCAGCCTGCACGCCACCAAGCTGATCAACGGCTTCGAGGGCGGCTACCTGACCACCGACGACGACGCCCTGGCCACCGCCCTGCGCCGCCAGCGGACCTTCGGGTTCGGCGACGACGGCATGGTGCGGGAGCTGGGGCTGAACGCCAAGCTGAACGAGCTGCACGCCGCACTCGCCCTGTCGAACCTGCCGCATCTGGGGGCCATCGTCGCCGACAACGCCGCGCGTCTCGCCGCCTACCGCGACGGGCTCGCCGGCATCGCCTGGCTGTCCTTCGCGGATTACCGGCAGGGACCCGGCAATTGCGGGCTGGTCCTGCTGCGGGTGGCGCCCGACGCGCCGCTGTCGCGCGACGCGCTGGTCCGCATCCTGCGGGCGGAGAACGCGCTGGTCCGTCCCTACTATTCGCCCCCCCTGCACCGCACCGATCCGGCCGCGTCCGCGCTGAACGAGTTGCCGGTGTCCGACCGGATCAGCCGCGACTTCATCCAGATGCCGGTGGGCGACCTGATGTCGCTCGAGGACGTCGGCCGGCTCTGCCGCTTCATCGGCGGGCTGGACCGCCACGCCGCTGCCGTCGCCGCCCGCCTCAAGGAGGTCATGGGATGACCGACGACACCCCCGGTTTCCGCGGCGGCGCGCCGCTCCATGTCGGCCAGTTGAACATGCCGGCGGGGGACGCCTTCCGCGAGGCCTTCGCCGGCATCTTCGAGCGCCGCTTCTACGCCAACCACGGCCCGCTGGAGCAGCGGCTCGACCAGGCGCTGGCCGAGCGGCTGGGTGTGCGCCACGCGGTCAGCATGGTGAACGCGACCGCCGCGCTGATGCTGGCGCTGCGCGCGCTCGGCCGGACGGGGGAGGTCCTCGTGCCGGCCTTCACCTTTCCGGCGACCGTCCAGGCGGTGGTCTGGGCCGGGCTGACGCCGGTCTTCTGCGACGTCGATCCGGAGACCCACACGCTGAGTGCCGCCGGGGTGGAGCCCCGGATCGGCCCGGCCACCGCGGCGATCCTGGGGGTGCATGTCTGGGGCCGCGGCTGCGACCCGGCGGCGCTGGAGGAACTGGCCCGGCGCCGGGGCGTCGGTCTGGTCTTCGACGCGGCGCACGCGATCGGCTGCACCGCCGGCGGGCGGCTGATCGGCGGCTTCGGCGACGCCGAGGTGTTCTCCTTCCACGCCACCAAGATCCTGAACGGGGCTGAAGGCGGCTGCGTCACCACCAACGACGACGGCCTGGCGGCGCGGCTGAGGACCATGCGCAGCTTCCACGACGGCCCCGGCCGCCTCCCCGATTCCGGCCTGCCGCGGCTGAACGCCAAGATGTCGGAGGCGCAGGCGGCCATGGCCCTGCTCGGTCTCGGCGGTCTCGACGCGCTGATCGAACGGAACCGGCGGCTCTACGAGACCTATCGGCGCCATCTCGCCGGGGTGCCGGGCGTCCGCTTCCTCGACCACGCGGCCGGCGAACGGAGCAATCACCAGTTCATCGTCATCGAGCTGTGCCCGGACGAGGCCGGCCTGTCGCGCGACGCGCTTCTGGAGACCCTCCGGAGCGGCGGAATCCTCGCCCGGCGCTACTTCTTTCCCGGGCTGCACCGCACCCCGCCCTTCGGCGATGGCACGGCCGCGGCTCTTCCGGTCACCGACCGGCTGTGCGGCACGCTGATGCAACTGCCGAGCGGACAAGGGATGGGGGCGGAGGAGGTCGAAGCCGTCTGCGCCGCCATCCGCCACGCGGTCACAGGGAGCGCCAAGCGATGACGGTGCTGGGCATCATGCAGCCCTACTTCTTTCCCTATGCCGGGCATTTCCAGCTCATCGCCGCCGTCGATCGCTGGGTGGTGTTCGACATCGTCAAGTACAACCGCAAGAGCTGGATGAACCGCAACCGCGTGCTCCGTCCGGACGGCGGCTGGCAGTATGTGGGCGTTCCCGTCCACGCGCCGCACGGCACCCCGATCGCCGAGGCCAGGGTGGTCGACGGCCCCGCGGCGGAGCGGCGAATTCTCGGGCAGTTGGCCCATTACCGCGGCCGGGCACCCTTCTTCCGGCAGGTCTGCGGGCTGGTGTCCGAGGCCTTCGCCACGACCGACGGCGACCGGCTGCGCGATCTGAACATCCGCTCGCTGGCGGTGACCTGCGACTATCTGGGGCTCCCCTTCGCGTGGTCGGTCTGCTCGGCCCTGGCGCTCGACCTGCCGCCCGTCGACCATGCAGGCCGCTGGGCGTTGGAGATCAGCAGCGCCCTGCGGGCCGACCGTTACGTCAACCCGTCCGCCGGCCGCGCCCTGTTCGAGCCTCGGGACTGGGAAAGCCGGGGCGTGGCGCTGCGCTTCCTGGAGCCGCGCCCCTATGCCTACGACTGCGGCCCCTACCGCTTCGAGCCGGACCTGTCGATCCTGGACGCGCTGATGTGGAACGACCCGGCGGCCGTGAGGGATCACCTGTGCGGCACGCTCACGGTCACCGCCTGACGCACGGGAGATGGGGCCTGCGCCTCACCACCCGTTGACGGCGGCGATCACCCGATCCGCCTGCCCGTCGGTCAGCACCGGCGACATGGGCAGGGACAGCACCTCGCGGTGCAGCGCCTCGGTCACCGGCAGACGGAGATCGCCGAAGCGCCCGCGGTAGCAGGGCTGGTGGTGGGGCGGCACCGGGTAATGGACGTGGGTTTCGATGCCCGCCGCGGCGAGATGGGCGGCGAGCCCCTCACGGTCCGGGCTGCGCACCACGAACAGGTGCCAGACATGGCCGTCCTCCCCGGCGACCGGCTGCGGCAGGATCACCCGCGGGTGGACGATGCCGGCGCGGTAGCGGGCGGCGATGGCCCGGCGGCGGGCGTTGTCCGCGTCGAGCCGGGGCAGCTTCACCCGCAGGAAGGCGGCCTGCAGCTCGTCCAGCCGGCTGTTGGTGCCGATCCGTTCGTTGTGGTAGCGGCGCTGCGAGCCGTAGTTGCGCAGGGCGCGGAGCGCCGCGGCCAGCTCGTCGTCGTCGGTGGTGACGGCGCCGCCGTCGCCGAGCGCCCCCAGATTCTTGCTGGGGTAAAAGCTGAAAGCCGCGGCGTGCCCCAGCGACCCGGCCCGCCGCCCGGCGAGGCGGGCGCCGTGCGCCTGGGCTGCGTCCTCCAGCACCAGCAGCCCGTGCCGGTCGGCGAAGGCGGTGATCGCCGCCATATCCGCCATCTGGCCATAGAGATGGACCGGCATCACCGCCTTGGGCCGCAGCGGCAGGGTAGCCTCCAGCCCGGCGGGGTCGAGGGTGGCGCGCCGCGGGTCGGGCTCGACCAGCAGCGGCTCCAGCCCGGCCCCGGTGACCGCCAGGACGCTGGCGATGAAGGTGGCGGCGGGCACGATCACGCGATCCCCGGGCCGCAACCGGCCCTGCTGCATCCAGGCCTGGAGCACCAGCGTCAGGGCGTCCAGCCCATTGCCGACGCCGATCGCGTGGCGGGTGCCGGTGTGGGCGGCGAACTCCGCCTCGAAGGCGGCAAGCTCCTCGCCCTGGATGTACCATCCCCGCCCGATGACCCGGCGCGCCGCCTCCTCCAGCCCGGCCTGAAGCGGGCGCTGCACTGCCTGAAGGTCGAAGAAGGGAACCGTCACCGGCCACCCTCCCCCATCACGGCTCCGGTCGCGCCCCCGGTCTCGGCCAGGAATTGCCCGCGATCGCGGATGTAGTCGCTCTCGTCGTAGGGCAGCGAGGCCAGCACCAGGCACACCGACCCCGACGAGAAGTTCTCGATCTCGCGCCAGGTCATCGGCGGCATGTAGAGCCCGTAGTAGGACCGGTTGAGGAAGAAGCGCTTCGTCTCGTGACCGTTGTCCAGCACCACGTCGAAGCTGCCGGAGGCGGCGATGATGAGCTGTTCGAGCTTCCGGTGGGCGTGCGCCCCGCGCCAGGCGCCGCCGGGCACGTCGTAGAGATAGTAGACCCGCCGGATCGGAAAGGGGATGTGCGCTTCGCCCTCGATGAAGGTCAGGTTGCCGCGCGCGTCGTTGACGCGCGGCAGTTCGATGATCCGCCAGGGTCCGGTCATGCGCGTGTGCCTTTCCACTCGTGCGAGCGGTCTTTACAGGAGCAGGTCATAGGTCGCATAGGTCGTCGTGCGGCCACCGAACATTTCCTTCTGCCGGGACAGCCCTTCGTTGAGCCGGCGCCCACCCTCCTCCGTGGAAATGCCGAAATCGAAGAAACGGCGGTCGCGGAAGAGGTCGAGCAGGTGACGGACGATCAGGTCGAGGGCGCCGTGCGCCCGCCCCTCGGCGGTCGTCGCCATGTACTGGGTGTGCACGGTGCCCCCGCAGTCGTAAACGACGATGCCGCCGGTCATGGTGCCGCCGTGAAAGGCGCCGAACAGGCGGATGCGATCGGGGAAGCGGGAGGCGAGCAGAGCCAGCTCCTCCGCGCTATGGGTGGGGCGGGCGCCGTGGCGCTCCTCCAGCCGGGCGGCGAGCATGGCGACGAAGCCGGCGTGATCCCCGCTCTCGGCGACCGTCACCCCGGCCTTGATCGCCTTGGACAGACCGCCCAGCCGCGGCCGGCTCCAGGGCACCGCGGCGGCGATGTCGATGGTGGTGGAAACGTCCAGCCGCACCAGCGCGGCGCCGTGGCGGAACAGGGCGTACAGATCCTCCTCCGCCGGAAAGGCGTGGTAGATGTGGGGAACGGCCTTGTAGCGCAGCGACCGGAACCCCTCCCGCCGGAGGTGGGCGAGCAGCCCGTCGAACAGCGCCAGCATCGTCCCGGCGGTCATCGCCCGGCCGCAGACCACCCCGCCATAGGTGAGGCCGGCGTGCGACACCAGGCTGTCGCCCCGCACCGTCGCCGGCAGAAGCGCCAGGATGCGGCCGTCCTCGCCGCGCGCGATCAGCGAGCGGTCGGGGAAGCGGTCGGCGTGGTAGTCCATGTAGCGGCGGTCGAACAGGAAGGTGCCGTTCTTGGAGCCGGCGACGAAGGCGTTCCAGTCCGCCGCGTCATCGGCCGTGTAGGGATGGATGGTCAGGCCCACGGCGCCCCCGTCCATTCGGCGACGCCGAAGCCCGTCCGCCCCATCCCGTTGCCGCCGTAGAACATCAGGTGGCGGCCGTCGACCTCGATCACCGCGGGGTAGCACAGCATCTCGCTGTCCCAGCCGCTTGCGGATGGCGCGATCCCGGTCAGGGCGTCGTCGCGCTCCCAGGAGACGCCGTCGGCCGACAGGGCGGTGCCGGTGCGGTAGCGCTTGTCGAGCGTGTCGTAGGTGAAGCGCATCTCCAGCCGGCCGGGCGACAGCCGGCGGACCCGCGGCCGCCCGATCCGGTACTCCCCCGGCCCGGTGCCCAGGCAGCGGGTCGCGGGGTTCGGGAAGCTCCGCCCGTCCGGGCTTTCCGTGTACCAGATGTCGTAGCGCGGGTAAGGGACGCCGCCGATGGTCTCCCAGCCGTTCCCGGCCGAGAACCAGACGCGCCACACGCCGTTCTCGTGCAGGACCGTGTGGATCGCGCCGATGAAGAGCCGCTCGGGCGAACGGTCGAGGATCGGGGTCGGCGCCAGGCGCTCGAACCGGGTGCCGCCATCGGTGCTGACCGCCAGCCCGGAAAAGGCCAGGAACTTGACCTTTCCAACCAACTGGAAACCGACATAGTAGAGCCGCAGCCCGCCCGCCGGGTCGGCGACGAGGTCGCCCAGGATGATGCCGTTGTCATCGAACATGCCGGGCTCACCCACATCCAGGGCCGGCCGCTCGCACACGCCGACGACGCGGGTGGGGTCGCGCGCGTCCACATCGACAAAGCCGATGCGGCTGACGCCGTCGTCGTCGCGCAGCCCGCCATAGACCCGGATGACGCGGTCGGACAACCGCCACGGGGTCGGCGTCAGGACGCTGTGCCGGGCCCAGGCCCGTGTCCCGTCCGGCGCGTACACCAGACCCAGCTTCCGCCACATGGCGCTCACTCCTTCACCTTGAAATAGCGCAGCGCCCCCAGCTTGCGGGGTTCGGCCGGGTTGCCGGCGTAGATCCGGCCGGGCTCGCAATCGCCGGTGACCACCGCCCCCATGCCGATCAGGCAGTCCTTCCCCACCGTCACATGGTCGGCGAAGGTGGCGTTCACCCCGACGAAGCAGGATTCGCCGATCCGGCAATAGCCGGACACCACCACATGCGACGACAGGTAGCAATGGTCCCCGATCACCGACCGGTGGCCGATGTGGTTGCCGCTCCACAGCACGACGTTGTTGCCGATTTCGGTGAAGGGCTGGACCACGTTGTTCTCGAAGATGAAGACGTTCTCGCCCACCACCGCGTTGCGCCAGACGAAGGCGCGCGAGCTGATGTAGTTGGCGAACTCGTAGCCGGCGGCCTTCACCGCCTCGTAGAGCCGTCGCCGCACCCGGTTCAAGCCAGTGTAGGTGACGGCGACGTGCACCCGGACGGTGCCGGGCGGGAAGCGCACCGGCAGCTCGTCGAGCGCCACCACCGGCAGGCCGTTGATGCTGTCGCTGGTGATGAAGGGCCGTTCCGCGCTGAACCCGACGACCTCATAGTCGGAATCATGCTGGAAATACTCGTACGCGATCAGGCCGAATTCCCCGCACCCGACGATGACCAGCGGTCGCGACGTGCCCATCATGCGCTCTCCCGGACCGGTGTTCAGGCGGATTGCCGCACGGGGGTTGGCGGCAGGGGGGGTGGCGGCAGGGCGGCCAGGTCCGCGGCGGCCCGCGCGATGTCCGCCTCGAGCGAGGGGAAGCGGTCGAGCCAGCCCCGGTAGACGCCGATCAGCCGCTCGTAGCCCTGGCGCGCCTGCGCGTCATCGACGAGGCCGCGACGATGCGCGAAGTCCAGCACCTTTCTCCAGTCGGTGACGCCGTCGATCAGGTCGGCGTTCGCTGCCGCGTTGGAGTTGGATTGCGCGTGGGTGCGGAAATAGGACAGGGTGCAGGGATGGGCGATCACCGCCCCCTTGAGCGCCAGATTGGTCCAGGCGGCGACGTCCCCCAGCCCCATCCACTCCTCCCCGTCCACGCCCAGCGGATCGCCGCGGCCGTCGGCCCCCAGCAGGTCGGTCCTGCGGAACAGCACCGTGGTGAATTCGCCGATGGGATTCGACTGGTTGAGCGCCATGAAGGCGATCAGCCGGTCGCCCGGGATGACGGTCAGCTCCCGGATGTTCAAGGCGTTCAAGACCCCGACGCGGTTGTTGGCGGCGTCGATGAGGTCGCGGGGGGAATAGGCCAGCACCGTCCCGTGGCCGGCCGTGCCCTTCAGCGCCTCCAGCAGGTACTGCACGCAGAAGGGGTGCAGGATGTCGTCGTCGAACAGGAACTTGATGTAGTCGCCACGCGCGATGCGCAGGAGGTGGCGGTAGTTGTTGCGGCCACGGCCGCCCGGATCCGGATTACGGACATAGGTCACCTGCTGGGCAAACTGCGCGCAGATCGTCCGGATACGGTCGTCGTGGCTGTCGTCGGAGACCAGGATTTCGACAGCGGGGTGGGTCTGGGCGATGGCGCTGGTCAGGCACTCGCGGAAATGACCGGCCTTGTAGGCGGGAATACAGATCGACACCAGATCCATCGCATCAGCCTTTGCCGGACAAGCGGGCGGATGTCCCCGCTCCACCGGACGGTCCGGTGCCGGCCGTGAACAATCCACGCCGCGGGCGGCGCCGCAATCAAAAAAAGCAGGGCGGGGCCGCAGTGGTCACGACAGCGTCGGGTAGGACAGCCGCCCGTCGGCGCCGATGTGGATGTTGGCCGTGGTGATCGGCAGCATCGCCGGCCAGGACCGCGCCAGCGCCTGCGCCGTCGCGAAGAAGTCGGGCGTGAGGCTGCCGGTGCGCGAATTGTGCAGGCACGGCGCGTCGAGCACCACGGCGGCCTGCCCCATCGCCCGCGCCCGCAGGGCGAGGTCGGTGCCGTACTGGTGCCAGCCGAGCGCCGGGTCGGAGCGCAGCGGGGTGCCGCGCGGCAGCACCAGCACGATCTCGTCCAGGCTGGTCACGACGGCCGGCAGCGGGCGCGGCGGGGCCAGCAGGTTGGTGCGGTCGACCACCCGGCCGTACAGCGTGCCGCGGTCGCCCTGCCCGCACACCCCGAAGACGCCGGCGACGCCGATCGGGCCGAAGGACGCCTCCGCCACCCTCCATTGCTGCTGCAGCCGGTCCGGCCACCAGCCCGGCAGATGGATGTCCTGATGGACCACCGCCACCAGGGGGGTGGTCGCGCGCGCCAGCCCGGCGGCGATCCCCTCCGCAGCGGAGGCGGCGCCGCGGACGACGAGCACCGGGTGGCGCCCCGTCCGCAGGCAGGGCGACGCGCCAATGTTGTCGGCGAATTGCCGGTCGTCGTTGCAGCAGACGACGAAGGTGATCGCATCACCCGCGGGCGGAACCGCAGGCAGCGGGACGGCCCCGATGACGAAGCGTTCGGCGGACAGCAGCCGGCCAAGCTGCGGGGTTTCCAGACGCAGGTGTCGGGCCAGCGGCTCCATGGCCGCCAGCAGCTCCGGCGGACAGGGCGAGGTCACCGTGTCATCGACCGCCGGCAGAAGGCCGGCGTCCAGGACCATCTTGAACAGGCCGGACAGGGTGAAGAGGCGCGCCGGGCCGACGCCCGCCTCCGCCGGCGGCACGGGCTGGAGGTCGTTGGTGACCAGCGCGCGGATCATCGCGTGGTGCTGGGCGTTGGCGACCGCGCACAGCAGCCGTCCTCCGGGCTGCAGCCGCGCGCCGAGCTCCGCCAGCAGGGCGACGGGATCGCGCGCGCGCTCCAGCAATCCCCCGCCCAGGATCACGCAATCCTGTCCGTCGGGAACGCGGGTCGCGGCCGCGGCGTCCGCCGCCACCGTCACCACGCGTCCGGCCGAACCGGCGGTGCGCAGCGGCTCCAGGGCGGGTGCCGGGATGCCAACGGCGAGAATGCGGGCGGCGGCGGCAGGGACCGCCGCGAGCAGGCGGTGGTCGGTGGGCCGGCCGGCCGCGTGTGACCCGGTGTCCGCCGCCATGCCCTGGCTCCTCAGCCGCCGATGCCCAAATCCGGCAGGGCCGCGCGCAGGATGTCGGCGGCGTTGCGCCCCACCATCCGGGCGAAGCCCCGCTGCTCCAGCGCGCGCCGCGCGGCGCCGTTGGCCACCAGGGCGTGGCAGGCCTCCGCCAATTGGTCGTAGGGAACCGGCAGCACGGCGTCGCGCAGGTCGGCTTCCATGGTGGTGTCCGGGCCGCACTCCGACACCACCGCCTTGCGGTTGGCGAGCAGGTACGACACCCGCACCGCCTCGAACACCGCGCTCTCGTAGAAGTGCATGTTCAGCACCACCTTCGACCGGGCGATCACGGCGTCGCGCTCGCTGCCGAAACACCATCCCAGCGCCACGACGCGCAGGCCGCGCGCCTCCAGCGCCTGCAGCACTCGGCGCCGGCGTTCGTTCACCCACCCGTAGAACAGCACGTCGATGTCCTGCGCCGCCGCGGGCGGGATGCGCGTCAGCACCGGCATGTAGCCGACCGGGACATGACGGGCGGCGATCCCCTGCCCGGCCAGCCGGTCGATGTTGCGCCGGCTGTAATCCCAGGTCCGGCAGCGGCGCATCAGCGCCAGATAGTCGTCGGGCAGGCGCGGGCCGCCGTCGCCGATCTGTTCGAGGTTGTAGATCACCGTGTCGCCAGGAAGCGCCCGCATCCGCCCGGGCGGCAGCATGTGCGCCCCCAGCAGGATGGCCGGCACGCCCGGCGGGTGGCCGTTGTAGGCGACCTGGACGCTCAACCCCAACGCGTGCAGCCCGTGCCCCAGCGTCTCCGCCAGTTCGCGGAAGGCGTCGGCGGCCCCCTCCGGCCGCACCACCGTGACCGCGGCCGCCCGCGGTGCCGGTGCGCGGGCGGTGGCGGGCGGCG